>BNJU01001629.1_pt1 | contig 283018 bp, 445 predicted proteins | sample 8539281 | NCBI WGS metagenome assembly BNJU01 (sample SAMD00202456, study PRJDB9452) | human saliva metagenome | isolation source: human saliva | place: Japan
CGACCTCCGCGCGAATCATGTAGGGCGGCTGGGATTGAGGACGAAGGCGGCGGTTGCCAGACGTTCAACGTGTTCGCGCTACGTGCGGGTGACCAGGGTGATGAAGATTCTCATGGCACCATCGGAGACAGTGCCTTGTCCACCTCAAGAACGCGATGTGAGCTCAGAGAAAAGCCGCTGCGCTTTACCAAATGGAGAATCGAACAAACTTAAGGAGCAGTCGACCATGGTGCAGCTCGTGCGGTCTCTAAAAAGGCTCGTGAGAGGGTGCCTTAATGAGTTTAAGATGGGTACAAGGCAGCCTTCGTGAAGCCGGTGAGAGGATGCCTTGTCAACAACATCCTCGAGGGCAGCGTCCACGGCAGCAAGACCGTCGCCATATTCGAAATGGTTGAACTACACACATCATGACGGGCCGCCAGGGCTGCTCGCCATGACGGGTGTGTGTCCAGGACTGATCAGTAACGTCCTCAACGTCAGCTCGACGCCATCGGCGAGAACTACCACCACAACAGATAAAGCGGATCGCTGGACGTATTCTGGCAGCGAGATGCAGTTGGCGGTATACGGCGCATCAGGGTCGTCGGCGCGAAGGACAAAACTCAGTGTTCGAGGCAAGACCCTCACCGGGCGTACTGCGATGAGCGGCGCTGATGCCCGGCAGTTTCTTAAGCTGTCCTCAATCGCCTCAGTGTGCCAGGCGAGCTCTGACCACAAACCCAATTCCCGTACTACCTACAAGGGTACGTCACAAGCGAGCAAGCTCCGTGATGGGCTTGTGAGAGTTGTCCATTTGAGTTGGACGATAACTAATCTTGACGAGGGAGTTCAGAACAACCGGGTATCATACTCGGCATGTGGTTTCCGCGCATGGTGCTCGGATTATGGTGCTCGCCGAAATTATCATCACGACATGTTCAACGACGACCTGCTCTTTGACGATGCAGAATTACGAACACGCTAAAGGCACCTGCGTCGCTTCATCGCCTGTGACTACGCTGAAAGTCGATGGTATTTCGACGGGCCCGACACGACGGCAGACGATCTGGATCCCGAATCTCTACTGGGACGGCCGCGAACAGCTGACAAAAGACCGACGCGCAATGCAGACGACCTCGAGGAGATGGTCGGCGGTATGGACTTTACGTCATTGACCCGTCGGCGGCGGCGCTGGCTCGAATGCCAGGGCGTGGATTCCGTGTGAAGGACGCAACAACAGCGTCAACGATGGCATCACGCGAGGTCACTGAAGCTCCTGACGAAGAAAATCCGCATCCACCGCAGAAACTGCCAGCCGATGATCGACGAAATTCAAACTACGTCCTGGGATGGTGAGCGGCACGGATGCGACGAGAGAAGCCGTCAAAACATGTAATGACCATGGTGCGACGCCCTACGCTAATATGTGCATACCATGCTGCCAAAATGGAGGAGGAGAATGACGAAAGAAAAAAGACCCGCCACACGGCAGCAGAGAACAAACGACGCGTTAGAATCAATGACGCGCGCGGGGCGCTTCATGCGAATCCGCTGGGGCGACGGGTACCAGCTCACCCCGGCTACGCGAGACTGTGGCAGACGATCAACGCGCTCTATCGCTCCCATTGGATCGTGCATCGCATCATCGACGTTATCCCGGAGGACGCGATCAGAACGGATACATATCCTGGCTGGCTTTCTCCGACCAGATCAGAGAAGATTGTGCGTTACGTATTGCGACACGCAGGCCAGCATCCTGGAAAGGTCTGAAATGGGGACGCTCTACCGGCGCAGGGCCCATATCATGATTGAGAAGGCACGAAAACCGCTCGATCAATCCCTCGACTACGGCTTGCCCAGTCATGCGGGCTCGCGGGGCCTTCTTGTCTCGACCGCTGGTCGAGGTGACGCCGGAGATAAACTCGTCAGCGACATTTCGGATCCTGGTTTGGCATGCGGGTGTACACCGTGTCCAGCGACGTGCTGACGGTCGGCGTCGTGCATCTAGCCGCATGTTCGATTCATGGGGCAGCCATCGTACTGCGGAACAACTTGCAGAGACCTACAGGGGCATCGAGCTCGAGCACATCGACAGGCTCAAAGCCAGACAACGTCAACTGGAACGTACCATGCTGACGTTCGCGCGACTCGCGTGATGAAAATGGGCGGATGGGCAGCTATCGCGACAGAAAACGAGGCTCAGATGCGCTCTACAACACCATCAGGGCATGAATGCCATGATGGTGTAACAACAGTTTGCGGTGCTCGGAGAATGACCGCTGAGACGCACCAGTACACCTTCGGCGGCGACGGAATACCGGCCGCTTCGCGATATGGACGTCGCAGGCGCAGCGAGAGACGCCAGTGACAAAGCTGTTCGGACACCGGCCCGGCGGGGATATGAACGCCACGGGCGAGCGACATGCAGAACCTACGACACCATCGAGGCCAGGAGGCCAGTCTTGCGGTGCGATAAGATTCTGCCGATCATGTTTCATATCGACCTCGAAATTCCCGACGACTGGGACTATGAGTTCAATCATTCGTCGTCCATGACGATGAAATGGCAGATCTCGCCTCCAAGAACGCGGACATTATTGTGGCGTAACGAAGGCGTTAAGCCGGCATGGTCGGCGAACAGCGCTAAAAGACTACCAGCAATCCGGGATGACGGCGTAATGGGCAATATCACTGACGAACGCAGAAAGCCGACGATTCGGTAATACAGCCGATGAAGGCGCGGGCGATCTGATGAATGGAGCGTTCGGCGGTGGAGAACCGCAGCAGACGACGATGCAGTGGGAGGAGAAGCATCCACGGCGGGCGAATGGGCGATTCGGTGAGGGCTCGACGAAGCGCAGAAAAAGTGATGAGTATGACACCCGAAAAGGCCCAAGCAGGGCGAACCGCCTGAGATACGCGGATTGCCGATCGGCGAAGCTGATGAACCACTGGAAGAACAGCGGACATCAAGACGATGCAGACTGCCACGATGGGCAGTACGTTCAAAGGCGTGAGCCTTGCGGAGGATACCGACAGGCGACAACATTCTCCGGACATGTTGACAAAGGATGGCATTATCATGCGGTATGATACCAGAGAAAACGATTTCGTTACTGCAAGCGCGGTCTCAAATGAATTCTGACAATGTTTCAAGCCAACAACGGGAAAATACCAATCGATGAGGGGACTTGAAAATGGTGAAAACAATGAAATCCTCGTGCCGTCGCTTGCTGCGGGGAAGGACAGGGTGAAAGCGGGCATCGTGATGTGTGCGGTGCCACAGGAGGACGACCCTTGAATTTCGATCACCCCATTTACAAAGGCGGGCGAACAGAATGTCGCTCAATGAGGCGTGCAGCATACAAGCGTGGAGAAAAACGAAGTGGTGGGGCATCAGTCAGATGCCACTCCAGGCTCGTCGGCATACACAAAGAGGGCGAGAATCCGTGTGAACCGTCTCGAAGAGGCGGTTTTGATACCATTTTGAGGGAGGTTGCGTAGACCGGCCGCTAACACTAGTTGCGGCGGGATTGGGTGGCGGCGTTTCGCGGAAGCTCTTCTCTGACATGGCGAAGAGATCGTCTCGCGTGTTGTAGGCGACCCGCAGCTTGTGTCGCGACACTCGACATCACACGAACCGACTTCATCCGTCTCTCAGGGGCAATCGCCATGAAGATGGTGACAGGTTATTCGACAGTACGGCGCGTACACTTGGCGAGCGGCGCGTAACAACCGGCGAGGCAGGGGAGATGCCAAGCACTAAAAAAGGAGCTCCAGGGGGCGTGGGAGTTGCGAATACAGGCGCGTGCGGCAGAATACGACCTTATCTTTATGAAGAACATCGCCGCTGACGTATCTATATTGATCGAGAGGCGCTGAAGGACGCAGAGCATCGATATCGCCGATGAAGTTGTCCGTGTTCCCGACGACACGACGAAACGGGCGCAGTTGATCGCACGGACGCAGGTCTCCATGACCGCAGACGAACATCATACGGGCTTGCACCAGAAGACCTAGGGTTGGACTGGTATGTGGCAGGCATGCGGGCAATAACAGCGACGGCAGGACGCGGTCCAGCCACCGGCCTGTGAGCGGTGTGCTGGTGCGCTGGGCGACCCTCCTGCGCAGTTTGTTCCCTCTGCGCCACGTCGATGGGACACCATTGAGAATACGCTCGGTCACTACCGCAGGCCGGTCTCCGGTGCGGGTATCCGGTCGATTTGGTTTCTACAATTCCCGATGCGAGTGTATCGCGGGAACGATGAGCGTATGTCTGGGAAGCGGCGGTTTGAGGAGGATTCTGATGCTTGGCAAACAAACTAAGCGCATCGCTATCGGTTGATACTTTTCCATGCGCCTGGATACCGCCATGCACACAAGGGCTGACGATGGACGCTGCGCATCGAGGCCGAACCCCAAGAACTGGCGCACGTTAACGGCTCGGTTGCATCTGACAGAGGCAGGTGGCGGCGGTGCAGGCAGAGGACAGAGGAAAGGGTGGACGGGCAGGAAAGCGAGTTCCGCCGAAGGCTTCATGCACCAAAAGGACAGAGGCGAAGCGATGTCCTATATATCAGCGAGCGGGTGGCGTCGTTTGTAAAGGCACCACAATACCGGCCTGCGAGAAACGTGGAGGTCATTGTGAATCTCGGACGGCCGCGCAATCAACAGAGACAGTATAAGGTTGAATAAACCGGCCGTTTTGAACTTGTGGATTATGGCGGATGGGGATGCGGCTGAAGAGCTAAAGAAAACTCTTAAATAACCCCATCATTCTGGGCGGGTTTCGCTATGTCAATTTTGAGAGAATGTCCATTGAAAGCATTCACAGGGGCAGGTTCTCACCCGCGAACGCCCGAAGGATTCCTCTGATATGTCTGATGTTTGTCTGTCACGGGCATGTGCAAGACCACACCGCAGGAGCGTTTCTGGCTGGCGGCGATTCCTCAGGGTACCGCGAGGAGGCAGGGTGTTCAACCTGCTGCGATCGCGTCCTTCGAGCCTGTGACGGACGATCACCCGCCGTCGGTGTAGATGCCTCGAACATAGGAAGCTACACCAAGGAACGGTTCCAGGCATCGACGCGGCAGCAGGGCGGCAGGGACAAATGATTTGCGATCTCGTCGTACGACGCCGCGCTATCATACAGATTGGCTGACAAGCGTAATTTCGTGCAGGTACGAGTGCAAACCATCGAGGACGACGGCACGTATTACTGCCCAGGAGAAGACATCGTGACAATCATGTCGCTATCGTCGAGAGGGCGCGGGCACAGTAGCCATTCGCGACATGCAAAACCGCTTTGACCAGGAGGAGGAAAAGCAGATGGCAAAAGGGCGGTGATTCTGCATCGGATGTTTGCCGGCATTTGCGAAGGATGCGGAGCGGAGGAAGTCCGCGAAAGCGCGCACTTGCTATCGATGAGGCGAGGGGCGGCGATCCTGCTGAGACGCGGCAGAGGCGACGAGACCAGAGGATCTCGGGCGATCATGGACGCGATGGGCCAGCGCAACGCCAGCATGTTGACGCATTTCAGACGGAGACGCAGGACGACGGTCCAGATGAAGAACCAGCCGAAGAAGACGGAGAGACCCGAGGCGTTGGACGTCTCGTACGCGGAGGGCGGCTGGAAGAGGGCGGCGAAGCCTGCCGAACGGAGGACGATAGTCGAGGAGGCACGTGACCGTGCCTCGAGCAGCTCGAAGAGGATGAGGATCCCAAGGATGTTGCCGGCAGGCAGCAAAAGCCTGTGTGCACCGCGAACCGCGCGCTGCTGCTGGTCGATCACGCACCATGCGACCAGTTCATCGCCGCCATGCCACCGCGTCAGCAGAGACGCGCGTCGGATGCACTCTCGCGCACGCTCAAGAAGGCGAATGCGCACGCGGTTCTGCCAGCCCACTCCCCGAGACTTATGGCGTTCTCTCGCGTCGGAAGCAGCGGATCGCTGCGACACGGGAGAAAGAGATGCGTGCCACGGCGGGGTAGCCGCAAGCGTCATCACTGCAGAAGAAGTGGTGTGCCGGGTACACGATCGGAATCAACGCGACGCACGGCTGTATCCGGGCAGGCGTCCCGCCAGGAGCGATGAGGTCAACCGCACGCGCCCTGTTGCCGCAGGGCGGCAGATATCCCGTTCGGGGCACCACGTCGTCCAGAAGGAGGACGGCTCCGGTCGCGATCTTCGGCGCGACGACCGCCGACGACTTCGCTGGGACCCCGCCATGCGCAGGTCAGAGTCGGCGAAGGTGCCTATCGCCGGATACTTACGCAGCGAGGCGGGCGTGTAACGACGTGCTCCAGCGCGGCGGCATCTCTCACGACGTGTGCGTGGAGACGCAAGGTCGCGACGAAGGTCACGTCACGCACCGAGGGTTTGTCAACGGCGCAAGCGCGTGCTGGTCAGACGACCTCGGTGCGGCAAACGGGCGAGCAACTGCGTCGAGCTGACGGAGCGATCAGGTGGTGGGAGTGGTGCAGCACGCGCACGGCGTCGCAGAGCTCCACGATCATCGTGCGCCGGGAACATTGTGCAGGAGGGCGACGCGATGGAAACGGTAGCAGTGTCGCAGCCGCCCCAGCGCGGCGGTACAACCATGCTGACGATGGATGCAGCGACGTGTATCGAGCGGCTAATTCTAGCCAGGTGGCTTGAAAACTCATTCCCGCTCCTCGCGAGCCGCGGCCAGCACGACGCCGCGCGATATATCGAGATCGAGCGGCGGCGGTAGGTCGAGCAGCGTCACTAACGTTTAGTACAGCGTGACTGGCGGACAGGGCGATGATCGGCGGTGTTCAGAACGCCGTGCGTCGGGTCAATCTCGCAAGACTGTACTCTATAAGATTGCTCCCATATGGGTTTCCATCATCAAGATTCAAGTCCTTTGCGCGGCGCGGTCACTGGGCGCAACGTGGGGACATCTACAACGATGGTATTCGCCTCGACTACGACAAAGTACATGGATATCAACACCTATCTCGGACGGGAGGCGTACGGCACGACAGGGGCTGCTCGGCGACAAAAGCGAGATCACGGCGACGGCTGTCACCGCTGGTGCAAGCCGGTCAGACCGACTGGGCTCTGAAGACTCGACGGAGATACTTAACGACATCGACGAGGCGATCATCGCCGGATGGACCTGGTGCGCAGTACGTGGCAATCAGTGCCATTCCCAACATCCTCGTGACCCCCGCGAACTTCGCGTACATCAACCGCACTGATGGTGAGTGTCAACGGATACGACGCCCGTCTCCGTCATGCGGTGCCTCGTCGATCACGCATCGCCAAAGTGCAGGGCGCGTTGGCCTCGTGGAATTGCTGAGTGTCGGTTCTGCATCAGTGCAGGCGTCGGCGAAGAACTTCGAGATGGTCGCTTATGTCCAGCCAGCGCCGCCGCTGGTGGCATGAATGTTGCCCCGTTACCGATGAGCCGTGTCGCGCCACAGCCGAGATGTCAATGCGGCTTCGCGATTCGCTCTACATGGCGATGTCGGACGGGTCAAGATTCACTACTTCAGAGGCCCGTTTGCTCTCTCGTGACGGTATCTGAGGAGCAACGCAGTCGACTTGTAGCAAAAGCAGAAAATCGGATCCGCAACGAGACGCAGGAAATCGTGACGGCAGGGGCGGCGTGGCATTCTCTCACGCTCCCGGACTGGATCACGAAAAGACCCGATGTACGGATGGGCACTGGAAGACGGCAGCATCGAGGATCGGCAGCGAGCCGAGGACGACAAAGCCACCGAAGGATGACAAGACGCCGAAGCCACCGAAGGATGGTGAGAAGAAAAGGAGTAAGCCATGGTCGTACGAAGGAGTGGACGTATTCGGGATTATCGCGCTCCGCGTCGAACATTCGCACGGGCTGCAATCGCGAATACGCAGCGAGATTTTCTCGCCGCCTATCCGCAGTTCGGCGGCGGGAGACTGTGCCGAGAGGTCGTATTGATCCGCGCACGTGGGTCAGCCTATAGCTCGGGCATCCGTCACAAGGCCCGATGCCATGACGCATGTGGAAATCTGCATGGGCAGGCTCTACATCGCCACTGGATGACGCTGTACTTGCAGACGGCAGGCGAGTGCGGATGAGCCCTAATGCTGCAAGAAAATCTCACGCGGGACTCGCGAGGCTGCTGCAGAGCTCAAGAGCGCCGGGTGACATCTCTGTGATCCTACGACTTCGCCAGCATCAACGAGTTCAGCTTGGGTTGTGACGCATCGACGCTAGGCCCGTATACGGTCAGCAGTTTGTCACGTTCGTACGAGATGTATGCGGCAGGAGGGATGGTCGTATGGTAGCTGCCCAAAGCACAGCCGACCGTCACGAAGATGGGGGAAGGGATTCTACGGCGATGGTCAGCAGGGGTGCAAGCCAACGACGACGAAAAGTCCTCGTCGGCATCCCGCAAGACCGAAGCGAAGCGCGAGAGACAGTGGCATGGTGAGCCAATGCAGAAGCTTCTCTATCGCATACGCACGGCGACGCGCACTGATCATGCAGTGCCGAGATGCAGAAAGCAGCAACGCCGGGATGAAGTACTGGCGCAGCGCACCAGCCTCTCGTGCAGACGCGCCGCATGGAAGCCCGGCCTGCGCCAACTTCCGCCGCGCCCGTGCTGGAGCCTGCGATCAGGGACAGCAAAGGCGGCGATCGGCAAACGGGTCTTGCAGGAGCGTATCGTGCCGCGATGCGCGGATGCTAACGCCAGAGGCGGAAGCGCGGGCTGGTGAGCTTGCCGGGCCTATGGTCGCGCAGCGTACTGCCGCGCGCTGTGGTTTGAAAGTCCCAGAATCGGTGGCCGCCGGGCTCTGCTCGGACGAGTGAGGCGAAGGGCGGCGACTGGCCCGCTCATTGATACACAGGTGAGATGCGCAAGTCCATCACAGTGACGTCATTCGGAATGTGGGGTGATCTCACGCGATCGATGTTTCAGAGATCGTGCATGACCCGATTTCCTGTACCGCGTTCACGGTCGTAAGCAAAGCGGAACAAAGGGTAGGTGCGCGTGTGTTTCCGCGCACAAAGATGCTGAGGAAATCACCGTGGAGGGCATCGTGCGGCCGTCGTCAGTGGGGATCTCGGACTGCTGGATACCGCCGATCGCGTCAATGGGATGAGACATTTGTATCACCGGATGCGGGTCAGCGCTGACGGTGTCGGATACGGAAGACCTCCGATGTGTGTGTATTATTGTGGAAGGGGCGGCAGTTGCACGCTGATCCAGACCTTTGACTACGCCGCGAACAGCTACTACAGCAATCGGCGCACTGTTGGGAGAGGAGGACGAAAGCGGATGACATATACAGAGCTGCAGGAGCTGTTCTGGGAGAGAGGTCGCCCGTGATCACGGCGAGATATTATCAAACATCAGCAAGTTCGTCGCATGGCGCTATCCGGAGCAGCAGTGCGCCCGACTGGAAGATCGACGACGATATTGCTTTCTGTACCTCGCGCCGGATGACGACTACGCCGAAGCAGAGATGCAGCCATGTCAGGAGCCAGATGGAGAGCCGTCTATCGATGACACTACTCGCACGCGCGTGTGTGGGGTTTGCAGAGCGACCGCCTACGGGCGCAAGATCGTACGGATCGCGAATGCCCTGAAGGACGGCTTCTTTGCGAGGCCGGTGCTGGCATCTCGCGCAGAAGAGATGTGTTCATCGTTCCGAATCTCCCGACGCGTATGCGGGCGCGAACTTTTCTGCAGGAAAGTGGAGTGGGACCGGTGGAGATATTACCCTGCGATTCAACGAGCTCTATGTACTCGCGCCCGGAAACGTCGGCAGGAATCGCAACGTTCGACTTGGCGCACGGGCGAGATCCACAGGAGATCATTATGGCACTCAGCGTGCTGCCGCTTGACCCTGTGGTCAGCCCGCTCGTCAATCTTGCGGCTGTCTCCGCGACGCTCGAGAGGATTCAACCTTGCCCTGCTCATGGGCGATGTCCGGTGGTTCTGTTGCAGACTTTGCCGACAGACCCGTGTTTCATGACCGACAGCCTTAATTCGATGCTGCAGGGCGGGATTCGCGACGAAGGATCGCCTGACAAAGGCGGCAGCGCTGATCTTCGGACAGCGCAGCCGCCTCTCGTCGCGGGTTGGCAGATCGCCAGCAGGAGACACCGATCAAGACGATTCGGGCACTACTTCGTCGGGAAGATTCTGAGTGGTACGCCGGTATTTACCGCGTTGACGCGGCAGACGCGCAGATCCTCGAAGTGCAGGGTTTGTCGAAGCATGTACACCGATCACGATGTTTGCCTTTCACAACCGGGTTGACAGCAAAGCCAAAACGACGACGGCGATGTCTCTGGCACGATCGAGAGCAGACTACCGCCGCGTCGTCGAGCGAGTATTCCTACCGCACAAGGACGCGATCTTTGCGCGGCGTGGATGGGCGATGGGCGCGATGGGCGCATCTACCGCCAAACAGTGCATTTGTTTAGCCTACCAAACGTGAGGTCGGTGTGCGGGCGAGAGAACTGCATGCGACGTTCACGTCGAGATGACCTGAACAACATCAAAAGAAGAACTACGGGAACGTTTACGTCAGCCGTGGCAGTTTCTATGATGTGGTCGAGGAAGAGCGATGTCGGTGATGACTCGTGGTTCGACGAGATCATCTACCAGGCGTCGACAGGTTGAACGACGGCATGCAGCTCGGCATTATGGGTTTACTCGTCAACGCGAGCAGGTGCCTGCAGACCGAAGGCGGGCATGTGGGACGCGTCTGGGCGGCGATCGAGAGCTGCGACGACGCGAACCGCATCGGATTCATCAGGAGGGCGTCTGGAAGGGCGAAAGACGCTTATGGCGCTTGAGTATGAGGAGGTGCTCCCTGGCGGCCTGTCGTCCAGAGCGAGACGATGAGCGAGCGAGCGCGAGCCGAGCGCGATGCGCAAGCGCACCGCCGATCAGTGTCGCTAACAAAAGCTCGGAGCGCGATTCACCACGTCACCACATTCAGGTGGACGTCAGCCGCTGAAGGAAGGGAGGATAGAGTATGCCAACGGTAGTACTTGTTCGTTTACCGATGTCAGCGCGACGATCAACTGCAGGGTACTGGGTCGTTTTCCGTCCAGGGAGGGCATCGGCGACGCGTGACTGTCTCGAAGCGACCGACCGTACTCGGTGCATGATGTCGCGTCGGGTGGCGCAGTCGTGGTCGACAAGATTGCCGGCAACAACGGCACGGTGTCCCATCGACGCGCAGCAGACCGGTGCCACTGCATAAGTTCCGCACGCTAGTGTGCTGGCAGGCGGACACGCGGTATGGACAGCAATCTCCACGACCGTCAGCGAAGATGCGGTCGACCGAGACCTACTATTGCTCAGGCGGGTCGTTCGTCAAGGGGAGCCGAGATGAGCCACTGCGAAAACCGAGGGCGCGCGTTTCGTGGCGAATTCTGTTCGCAGATATTCAGCGCATCCAGCTGTATGATTGGGGTGAGGGTGACAGGAAACGAAGAAGATTGTCGAAGATTCGGGGCGGAAGTTTGAAAATCCGCTCGCTGATGCTGATGCGAGCGGTTATCTGCATTCACGCTCATGGAAAGATGGCTTCCCATGGGCATGGAGCGCAGGTGATGAATACCACTCCGCTCCCGAAGGTCGACGCGCTGCCAACACCGAGACCGCGCGCTCATGAGCAGGAGTTCACCACGCTTCCAGCGGGATGGCGCCTCCGTGGTCGAGTGAGGTTCTGCAGGGACGTACTGCTCCACGCTTCAGCGAGAATGGCAGCTGGGGCGTGGAGGACGTCTCGCAGACAACGCGATGCTCGTCATTCTTCTGGCGATCCACGCGCTTGTATTTAACATCGCGGGTTTTCTCTCGGGACGGCTTGAAGGAATTGAAAGCTTCGGTCTCCAGAAGTTTGCAAAACTTTGCGAATACCGCAACGTCAAACGCATGGGTGTGCGCGCCAGTCATCGCAGGGAAGTGGCAGCAGCACGAACTGTGAGGACGGGGACGTACACGTTGCTGACTTGCTCGATGTCCATGAGATCGTGCTCTGTTGAGGGAAGAACCGCCGACGATGCTGATGTATGCGCAACAGAGCAGAGGAGAGTGAGACAATGATCGGTGAGATGATCCGGGAATACTTTGGTCGGACTGGGTGTGCGGCTGGACGAGCCGGGCTTTGGTCGAGGCCGAGGCGACGGTGCTGTGCGTGACCGTAGCATGACGGCGACGGGACATGGCGGCGAATTTCCGTCCGCGCTTCGGCGATGATCCGCACAGCGATTGCAGGCGGTGCCCGCCTCCACTTTCAGGTTGATGAAGTCCGCCGCATCGCAAGACCTCGACTGCATGCGAAGCTATCTCGACAGATGATGGTCGGCTTAAGGATGTTTACGCATGGACGATGAAAGGCTGCAACCGATGCCCTCGGTGAATCGCACAGGACATTATGCTGACGCCGCCTGAGTGCGATTCAATAAAGCTCGCCGCGGATGGGCCATGAGGGTCGGCAGGGAGACTTCGCCCAGAGACAATGCGAGGGTTTCCGCGATCTCATGTTTGAGTTCACACGGCTCAAGCAGGGTCGACTATGCGATGACATGGGTCGGGTACTATCTCGCCATGAAGTACCTGAATCGTCCGCTTGCAGAAGCTCGCGGAAAGTTCCATAGCTTCAACGATATGTTCGTCAAGAACATGAGCGTCTGGACGGAGAAAGCCCGCTCGGATGCTCGTTTATATCTCATCGTCGCCGAGCGCTTCTTGACCCTCATCGTTGATGTTGGGAAAGGCCCTCTGGCGTATGTGGAGGAGCTTTCCCCAAAGGCGTCCAAGAGTGCGGCAGCTGCAATCTGCCAGATTGATAGCTCGTCGCGAGCCAATCCGCTGACGCTGCGATGCTCCTGTTGGATCCTTGCTCTAGCTTCTTATCGATGATTACTACGGTCGCATGGAGGGGCAAGCGGTCGGCGTTCAGAGTATTGGGACAAAGCTCAGCGAGTACATCGAAACGGCAAAAAGAGTGGGAAGGAGTTCTCCGGCGCTGTGTCCGGAGTTTCTTCTGACCGCGTCCAGCGAGATCGAAGTGCGCTGCAGATGATTTCATCGCGAGAGTCCGGATCTCCAACAGTGCCATCTGGAGCTTACGAGACCTATGCCGCTGCACATGGGTTGAGGAAGCAAAAGAGCTCTACGCATCCATGGAGAAGCACGGCGCAGTCGACGGGTTGAGCAGAAGCAATCCGGAAAGCTCAGATGTTGCGAGTCTCGCCTGGGCACGGTGAAGGACTTCTTCCGATGGTGCGAAGCGCCTTCTGGGCGAGAACTGCGCCGAGACGAAGAGTACCGACCTCGCTCGACGCAGTGGAGGTGAACTCGCAGGTGCGCTGGCGGGACGTTGGCGTCGTTCTTGATCTTGTATCAACATCGCGTTCAGCGGGCTCTTTGGCGAGATAGGCAAGACCGATCGCGTCTACGGCTTCCGCGACGCTATCGCGCGGTGTTTAGCATATTCACCTGCTTCTGCTGTCTGCGCGTGTGACAGGGGCGGATCAAGGCGTTGACTGAGCTCCTCACGATGATGCGCGACAGCAATCCATTCAGGCGGTTCTGGGAAGAGCTCGGGCGGATGATTGACCGCGCGATTGAGAAAGACCAGCGCCAAGTTCAGCGGCGCTCATCACGCTGAAGAATGGAGACTGAGGCGCATTAGGGAGATAATCAGCGGCGATGGGGATGCGGGATTTCTCCTGCGAGGCGAGGCGACGCGCCGGAACGCTGGGTCGCCTATCAGCGTTGTTCAAAGCGGCGGGGTACTCGGATATGAGACGATCGCAGGCATTCGTGCGAAATGCAGCAAGGCACTGCTGATTACAAGTGACGTGACCTCAACATTATGTGCCTGGAATTTGGCACGGTCGGTGGTTCATGGCATGTTTCAGTGGAACGACGGAAGAACAACAGCGTTCACTCTCGGACGGAAGAACATGGTCTTGACCGCAGGATCCAGGCGTGCAGACAGACTTCGCCATCGTCGAAAGCCCGCGAGCGTGGGCGGTCCGGAAATACGCGAGATCAACTATCTCCATCCGGAGGGCGACAACGTATGGACGAGACCGTAGCGAAGTCAGGTAAACATGGAGATGAGCAGGCGTACACCGCGAAGACAATGCGCGCAGACATTCAATCGGGCAGGGTTCGCTGAGCCCAGCCGGCACAGCCTGCCATCGCCAGCAGACGCGGCTCCGCTGCAGATACTGAGAGTGCTACTGTGCCTCAGACGTATTCACCGGAACAATCCCACAGGGCGACAACAGGATACAACGTATTACAAGATATAACAAGCGCAACCGTCGAAGCAATCAAAGCGAATCCGGTTCTCGGAGGTAATCGATGCGCTGGAGTTGCAGGAAATGTCATTTTACGTCTGCGAGTAACGGATATCGTGCTGACCCGCTCCTTTACACAGGGCTGATGACAGGGGCGCGGCAGACGGGATGAGCGGATACCCGTCGCAGGAGCAGGTGTCGTCTATCAGGTCAACGTCGGCGGTGTGACCGTCAATGGCACGAACGAGAATGCGGCAGAGATCGGGCGCAGCGTCGGTCGCAGTGCCATGACGCTCGAGCAAAGGGGGCATATCCTGCGCAGTCGGACCGACCGGCGTCCCGTTCTGGTATAAGGAGGTGATACGTTGGGCATCAAAAAGGCTGTCGATTGACGGCCTGAGTGCTTCTCCGATCTCGTATCGACCAGAAAAAGCCTGACTGGATGAAGGTCGGCGTTGAGATCGGCAAGATGACGGGCACCTAGGATCGTCAATTTCCTCAGCGGCTACAGGACATGGAGCAGTTTCTGTTCGCGTACCGAAGTGGCCGATCAGGCATGTATTCCGACGGCATCATGCGCACGGAGCATATTAGCCGCGTCCGCCCGACAAAAACTACCCCGTGCAGACGGGGCGTGACAGTATCGACCACGCCATCATCAGGCCGGGGAGTCACCGTCGAGATCATGATGACGGATGCAAAGGCTGAAGCCTACCTGCAGACGCCACGCCCGCCATTGGGAATGTCCTCAAAACCGTCGGGACGATGTAGCAATCTTGCAGAAATCCTGCATGCCTGCATGGTGACCACGCCGCCGGGGAGGGGCTCCATGCGACGGAAAAGTCTGCGTGCCTGCAGATGGCGCGTGTTCTGATTACGGTCGAGACACGCCTGCAGACCTATCGCAACATGCTGATTGAGGCTCTCTGCCGGATGATGTCAACAGCTCCATGCGCTGCGGTGCACGGTGCGTATGCGGAGATCATCTTCGCGACGGTGGCGAGACGGCGGTCGCGCAAGGGCATCGGCGTCGCAGGAAGGTCTGCCTCAGGGCGGACACCTGTGCAGACGGGCGATGACGTAAATAAGACTGTCGCCCGTGTCGCGGGATGGATGCTGGCGGCAGTATCTTTCGCATAGAGGAGGTGCGGCGGTGTTTTCGATCATCCCATTTCGGGGATACCAAATCATAAATTCAGCGCGAAGTTGCCAATCGACGGAGGCAGCACGCTCCTAAATTCCACATGAAGTACAACGAGCTCGCGCAGTACTGGCTCGTCGATATCTACAAGAACGACGCGATGGTTTTCACGCAGGAGCTGCCACTCGTGCCGGGGGCAGAACATTCTCGAGCAGGTCGGCTGCAGCATCGGCAGTGCGTGGATCGCGCGCGCAACCGCGTGATGGACGCAGTGGCCGAGTGTCGGCGACACTCACTCGGACTGGTACGTGATCTGGGGTGACAGTTATGGCGGAGACAAATGACGGCGCAGATGCGCAGGGAATGAACAGGAATCAGACGCAGCTGGAGCAGCAGACGCGCAAGGCCGTCTCTATGGGCGAAATGGAAGATCACCATTTATAAGCCCGCCTACGAACGGGCAGAGGATGGGGCTCCCACCGATGAGCGGATCCAGAACACGGCACAGAGATGGACGTGTCGCAGCTCAAATACGAATTTCAGACCAAAGCGACGACCGAGACCGCCGTTCAGATCGGCACGCTCGTCGTTTATAACTCGAACGCCAAGACAGAAGGAGGTCATCGAGAGCTTTCAGATCTCCGTTTTCGGCGGCTACGAGGAGGACACTACGGATGAAGTTTTCACGGGGACATTGTTCAGATTTTTCCGAAACCGCGAGAATGGCACGGACTACCGCCTCGAGATTATCGCACTCAAGGATGCGAGCCTCTTTATGAATCACGTCCGCACCATTGCCGCCGGCGATACACCGCGCGCGATGTGGTGGATGCTGTGGCAGGGCAGGCGGATAAAAAGTCGGCGTCGGCGAGGGTGAGCGAGGCTGCCAGACCAGCCGCTCCCGCGCGGCAAAGTGCTGTTGTACACCCGCAAAGTACCTGCGTGACCTGTGCGTGGAATGATGCCGCTACTGGGAGGGTGAGGACGGCAAGCTCACCGTGGGAGACGGTCGAACAGGAAATCCCAGCCGACCGCGTGCTTTATCTAAAGCCAAATACGGGGCTGGTCGGCGCCTGTCTACACCGATCGGGGCATTCAGATCAAGATGCTCCTCGATGCGCGGGTAAGCTGCGCTCCGCGATCAAGATCGACAATGAGATCATTCAGCGGCAGGCACTGCAGATCGACTGGCAGCGGACGGCAACAAGAGCGACCAGCTCCACTAGAAGGAACAATTCGACCAAGACGGCGAGTATCAGGTATTCTCCGTCGAGCATCATGGCGACACATGGGGCGACGAGTGGACGACGTCGGTCGTCGGCGTCAACCGCAACGGACGCAAAGGATTTCTTGACGGAGGTGCAAGGCAAAGGACGAGACGATGAAATATGAGGTGACAGAATGCTGAAAATATCAGAGCGGCTCGCAGAGGAGGTCGAAAAGCAGAGCAAGCGCGAGCTGGGACAGATTCAGGCTGGACTTGCGCGTGTACCGCTCCGGGCATTATCCGCGTCGATTACGCCAGACGGACGTGTACCGTGCAGCTGGCGATCGCGAGCGGATGAATCGCGGCGGTGTGCTCATGGGCGGGGATTCCAATTCTGTACGATTGCCGTTCTTCGCTGTATTCGGGCGGTGGCTACCGCCTGACCCTTCCCATTCAACCGGGCGACGATTGCCTCGTGGTCTTTGGAGATAACTGTATGGATGCGTGGTGGCAGAGCGGCGGCGCAGAATCAGATCGAAAAACGTAGGCATGATCTCTCGGATGGATTCGCCTCGTCGGATTCGCAGCCAGCCCATGTGGTCAGCGGATACTCCGGCGGCGCAGCGCGCAGTGCGCAACGCGGCGAGGATGCCTGCATCGAGATCGGCGGATCCAGCATCAATATCCGCGCAGCAGGCGGCGTCCACATCGACGGAGGACGACCATCGACGGGCGCAGCTTCCTCGGGATATACGCACGGAGGCGTTCAGCCAGGGCGGAGGAACAACAGGAGGTGTCTCGTGAGACCGCGCACTGGATGAAAATGGAATTTTACCCTCACGAGATGCGCCTACGTTGATGGGGTGGATGCTGTGCGTGGAGGCTGTCGTAACAAGGCTGCGGCTTCTTGTTTACGGCGGTGGGAGGACATCAACGACGCGTGCCAGGCTGGCTGAAAGATCGATCGCCAGCAGGGGACGTCGCGTAGAGCGATCATCCGCGAACGGATTCAGCAGACACCGCACGTGCTGTCGAGTCCTGTCCTTGACCCGTCTGGGGCACAGAGAACCGCACTGATGATACGTGTGGCGATCAGGTAATGGTACATTCAGCATCGATGAGGAGGTGGGATATCGGCATACTTTCGCTCCGTACGTGACGACGCCGGGCTCCACGTCCCGACCTACGCCGACATACGGGATGATTTGATTGATGATTTTAAGAAAATCTACGGGGACGATCTCTACCTCGGCAACGATTCTCAGGATTACCGGATGATCTCCGCGTTTGCGCTCAAGACATCGACACAATACAGCTCCTGCGGATCGTCTACAATACCAGAGCGTCAAGACAGCGGTCGGGACGGGGCTGTCCTCGCGTGTGAAGCTCAATGGACTGCGCCGCCAAGACGGCGAGCTACTCCACCTGCGTCCTGACGCTGAAAGGCGTGCCGGGAACGACTATCGCCGCCGGAATTGTCGAGGATACGCAGGAAAACGGTGGAATGTTGCCCGAAAACGTCAATTTTGACCGCGAAATCGTCGAAATCATCGGCGCAGTGCCAGGATGTCGGCGTGTCGAAGCACCTGCCGGCACGATCACGAAGATCGCAACCCTCAGTATGGGTGGCTGTCGGTTACAAAACAAGGTGCCAGCCGTAAAGGACGCCCCATCGAGACAGATGAGGAGCGGCCGCCGCCAGGCACTATCGGTGGCGATTCCAAGTCGGAACATGCTGGAGAGCACCGTCGCTGGGATTAGCAAGCGTGCCAGGAGTGACGCGGTATAGGGTTTATAGACAACGACACTGGGTGAGACCGACATGCATGGGATCCCATCACACAGCATCGCGGCTGTTGTAGAGGGGCAGGCTTGACGAGGCTGTCGCCGAGCAAATTTATCTACGGAAAGGCCGGGTGGAGGGACGCACGGCACGACAGAACATAATTATGTCAACCAGGACGGAGTAGAGCATCGAATTCGCTTTTTCGGCCTACCTACGTCACGGTCAATGTTAGGGTCTGTATCCGAAGAAACAACACATATAAATCGATAGCAGAAGACCTGATAAAGACAAAGATAAAAGATTATTTACAATCACGTCAGCATTGGGGATCCTGTCAGCGTAACGGGGCTTCTTGCTGCTCATCGCCGATGTCATCGTGGACCGAGCGTCCGAATTTTTCACTAACGGCCATTCTCGTAGGAAAAGACAGGAGGAACTGAAAAAGAAGACCTTTCCATCCGTTTCAAGCGTTGGCGAAACCTGGCGAGGTTGCTATGGAGGGTGGCAGTGATGAACGCGTTAAACGAAGCGTATCTTGCTTTGATTACCAGCCAGCATCAAGATAAGATACGGTACATGGACACAGTGAAAGCCGTGTTGCGGAGGGTGGATGACATCTTTCACCGGCATCTACCTTGATGATGAATTTGATCTGGAGGAAGCAGGCGGGAAGCAGGAAGACAGTCTGGGAGATTTCATCGAGAGGAGCGCACGTCGACTTTGTGCCGCAAAGTGGCGAGATCCCAGTGCTTGACAACGAATCCTACCGCATGCTTCTAAAGAGCAGGATTATCAAGAATCATTGGCGAGGCATTGAGGATCTTCAGGATTCCTGGGAAGAGCTGTTCGGCGATAGAATCAAAATACGCGACAACCAGGACATGACGATAGACATCATCGTTAAAGATCCGTTCGATAATCGTTTGAATGGAAGCCATCGCCCGAGGAGAAAGTGTATCCGAAGCCGCAGTCCGTACTCGTAACGTACGTCTTTGAACGCGAGACGCACAACACGGCGTACCCAGCCGCCGCCCCGTCCATCCACGACCTCAGAGATACACCCGGCACAGATTATGGACGCGGCGGCGAGGCGCGGCGCTATATCGGCGCAGCAGTCTCCACGCATACGGTGTACGAGGTCTATCCCGGACACTGCGAGGGACGCGAAGGCAGTATCGTGTTCTATGCGGGCGGCGTTGAAGCACGCACAAAGTTGTTGAGGTCACGCAGACCCAGGAAGGAGTAACTACATGGCAAACTGGACGGGCGGACGGCTCACGAGCGTTGGGCGCGACCTGCAAATCAAAGTCGAGGCGGGACAATGCGAAACTTGAACTGACAAAGACTGCTCGGAGACGGTGCGGAGAATATTGCAAGCGTCGATCCATGACCAAACCTCGTCGGCCCAGAAAGCCGTCTCAGGATCAGCAGCATTACCGCGAAGACGGCTATGTACCGTGACGGGATCATCTCATCGTCCAATGTCTCGACGAGTTTTTATGCGCGGGAGTGGGGACTTTTGCCAAAGACCCACGGCGAAATCTCTATGATCTCCTGACGGTGTTCCCGACTCTCGTGCCGTTGCATCGGCGGCGCGTAGGGCAGAGTGCGACCTACGACAAGACATCGCCGTTGCGAATGCAGCGAATATCACTGTGAAGATCGACCCTGCGGGACTGGTCAACACTGAGAGATGCTTGCACGCGGGGCGGCTCATCAAACGCGGACAGCGTATCAGTACGGAGACATAGTGATGACCGACAATGCACACGAACCTCCTGCCTTTTTGCTATACAGGGAGGGACGACAGCACCAACCATCAAAGGACTATCGGCTGTAGAGCTAGGGCAGGTTTCACACCGACGGCTCTGGAAGATTCTGTCATCGTAAGGGCGTAGAACTGGCAGTTTTGTATTACGCAACGGAGATGGGACGTTACGATGTCCATGACCTCCCAGAGCAAAAGTCATATAAGTTTGCGGTATGGGCGAGTGACATCACCATCGCACCGGATACATTTACGCAGCAGATTTCAAGATGCTCCCCAATGGGACTTTACACTGTCGTAAACAAGAAAGAAGATGAACATGGCAGGAAATTTTGTACCGCCGACAGCAGCGCACTCGGAACGTCGGGCAACAGATGGGCAGGCGGCTTTTTCGATAAGCTTGCCGTCAAGACACTCAGAAGTCATCGGCGGAGGAGGAAGACACGCAGCCCGCGACGGTCAGGGTGGTGAGAACGGCGATGGGAGGAATCCCAGGAATGTGCTGCCAACGCGTACCCTTTACAATTTCGACGCGAACGGGTATGTATGTTTCGGGCAGTCTTTTCGGCAATTTTGTCGTCCAGTGGGGCTGGCGACCGATACCGGAACAGGTAAAGTAAAAGTGGCGCTTCCGTCGAAGTGTCAAGAAATCTCGACGATGGTAGCAACCGTCAACGCATCCGAAGCTCCGACTAGCTTTGCAGACTGTTGATATTGGAGCATGACCATAAGTACGGCGAAGCATCGTGACACCATATGGCGCGACAGTTCGATGGCTGCATTTGGGAAGAGCGTAAGGAGGTATATTGTGAAATGTTATCTGAAATTTGACGCGCACGGTGTGCGAATCGCAACAGTACCGTCGGTGTTCACTACACCAGCGACGAGGAGCGACAGAAATACATTAACGACGGATACATTCCGTCTCCGATGAGGACTATCAGCACTATATTGGCAATCGGGCATGACATACGGCACGGGCTACATCCGTGCACCCTGAGACAGGGAAGTCGTATCTCGCCCCTGCACCGCAGTTGAAGCGAAACCCTCTGAACCTCTCATCGACGAAGAACGCCTTGCCGCATTTGAGGCGATGGCGGAGCAGGAAGCACGCCTGGATTGCGAGGGGAGCGCCTCACGGCGACTCGAGGCGAACTTTCTACACTGAGGGGGTGAAGGAAAGTGAAAGAGTGCACATGATACCGATCTACGCGTACCTTGTACGCGCGGGTGCATGGGCAATCTCTGAGGAGGACAAGACAAGGACGATCAAAAGGTCGTTCCCGAAATCTACCGTGAGGACGTCGCCGCCTATCTTGCGGCACTACGTAGATGTAAGACGAGAGCGCAGAATAGCCGTCATGAATGTGGCGGCTTTTTCTGTGCCGGAAAAGGAGATGCAACTTGCTGGAATATATCGTGCCCGTACTGGAGCCGCATGGCAGACGGATGGGCGGGAAAAAGCTCGGGCTGTCACTTGTCGTTACCATGCGCCTACGAAGATCACGCACAGATCTTCGCGGCGTTCTTCATTTTGGTGTGCGCCGACCTAGCAACGAAATGGCTTTTCCTCTCACGTCAACATCTCGTTGACGCGGGAGTGAGGAGCCGCCCATCTGGCAAGCGTTCTGGAACATGAAGGCGGCACGGCGGGAGGGATACATCAAGAGTGACATCATGCGCAGAGATTTATCCGAAAATACTGACTCTTCGGCGTCGTCGGTGCGGCGGCTGTATTAGACTTTATCCTTCTCAAAGGCGCACGCGCCCGCGTTTGCTGCGACGCTTGTCATCGGATATTTGTACGTTGACAGAGTTTCGATTCTGAAAACATGCAGACAGCAGGCATCAGGAGGGCAGGGAGCTCGCTTGACACGGCGCGTCGTCGGGGAGGCATCGGAAAAGGAGGAGACAAATGAGGATCGAGTAAATCCAGGGCATGACCTCGAGCATGACAGCGAGCCGTGAGCCCTGTCACAGGCAGCGTGACTGCGACGTCGCGGCGGCAGTCAGGGGAGCTTGTCAAAGGCTACCTCGAAAGTCGGCTATGAGGTGCGCATGTAGGGCAGAGTGACAACCTCAACTGGGACAGTGACTACGCAGATCGGCAGGATTGCTCCGTCTGTGACCGTGCCAATCAGTGGCCGGCAGACATTTTGTGTCAATCACTGCAACAGCGCGGGGGCACAAAGCGCACAGGGCACTGGAGACACTCGTGCTGCATACATGGGCGGACGTGCTGAGCGTCTCGCTGACTGCATCCAGCGGCAGATCGCTGATAGTCTCGGCACAGTGGATCGCGGTCTGAAAAAGAGCGTCCCAGCTTACTGTCACGCGTGGACAGACTGCCCGCCGTCCTCGTGAAACTTGCTTTTATCAGCAACGAAAGAGGATGAGGAGCTACTGAGAGACAGGCAGATGATTTTCGCCCGTGCGATTGCAGCAGGGGTGACGGATTACGCATAATGCGTGAGGTGTCCATCGTGGACGAGAAACGAAAACAACAGGCACATATCTTTGCGCTCTTTTGACGGCGGCCGTTGTGATTTTTGTCATCGCCTACGCCGTCGGTCGCGACGCAGGACATGAGGCGAGACGAGGAAAACCCGCCGTCATGACGCAGGAGGAGACGCAGGACGCGCGAGAACTCAAAGACCGACTGGATATACCACGGCGAACGCCGCCGCGCTCGAAAAAGCGCATTACGGCGATACAGGCGGGGCGGCGTGCGCCTAGCACAGCATACTACGTCACCGCGCCCTACGGTGGAGCGGGCGGCGACGGTGGTAGAGCGGCAGATCGCGCACGGACGATGCGACACTGCCTATGGCGGCGCGGGAAAAGACAGACCACACCGTCGTCACGCCGATAATTAAGGACGTGGACGGAAAAGACCTGCCGCCCGATCAACAAAAGGTTGACGTGTATAAGATCAACCTGCGCAAAGATCACCGCATCAGGCGGGGGGCGAACGATGATTGACGGCAAGGCACTCGTGACCGTCGGCTATGAGCAGGGCGATTTGAAGCTCTTGCGCATTTCGAGAGCGGTAAGTACAAAGGGTGCGACGGTGATGTATAACATCGCGGGTGGTAAGCGAATAAACGAACAGAGGACAGCGTATCGTGCGCCGTCCCTCTGTTTTCTCTTATCTACAATTTGCCTACAAAACGCGATGGAAAACTCCATTTAGGTGTATTTATGTATTTATTTTGTTGGCTGATAATTAGCGGAAAGATAGATATGTCAAAGGATTTATGCATCTTTCCATATATGTCTAATGATACTTGTTTTATTGATGTAGATGATGTAGTATAAGAACGTCAAATCACTTTTTAAAAAGGACAGGAGAACGCGCCGATGAGTACAGCCCACACCACCCGTATTCTGCTCGCACTGACCGCCGCCTGTGCACTTTTCCGGGGGCGGCGCACGCGGCGTACAGCGCGGACTCGGATACGGGGATTGAGCGCCTAGATTTTATCGAAAATCAGCGGCGTGCGGAGCGTGCTAATCGCCTCACGCCGGAGCAGGAGAAGCTGCTCGCTGACGTGACAGCGATGCGGGAGCATCTGCGTCATCCCGTGGCGGCAGATCAGCCCTCTCCGATCGCGTTTGAGGGCGATGACCCTGACGTATGACGAGGCACGGGGACTTTACGGCGAAGGGACATATGGATATTGTCCAGCTGGAGGAGCGCCGCTTTCAGGGGACTATGTGGCGGGCAATACGATGCGCGGCGAGGTGTCCGTGCCGGATCGCGCACATGTGTTGCAGCTGACGGAGGGGACGTCGCGCGTGACGCTCGACGGCTATCACATCAACTATAACTATCAGAAACATACGGGCACGATGGAACGGGCGGACGGCAAGGTCGGCGCCTACTATATGACGGGCAAGCGCTTTGAGTTCTACCCTGACAAGATCGTTGTCTATGACGGTACGCAGACGAAGTGCGGGGCGAAAAGCCTGATTACCATCTCAGCTCGGAGGTGGCGGGCTCTATCCGGCGACCGACTCATCCTGCACAACGTGAAGTTCTGGGTAAAGAACAAGGTGATCTTTTCCAAAAAACGACATGAGGTCGATGTCTCGCACCCGATGCAGAACAATTTCCCACGCGCGGGCTATGACAGTGACGACGGGCTCTGGTTGGAACAACGGTTTGAGCAGAACGTTGCCCCGCGCGTGACCGTCGGAGCAAACGTCCACGTGACGACGAAGCGCGGGTGGCGCAGCTCCTATGATCTCGGCTGGGCGAACGGTGGCGCGAGTGCTGCATTGACCTATGGCGTTTTTGAGGACGGCGACAACGATTGGGTCAAAAAGATGCCGTCGCTCTTTCTTGGCTATGGGCAGCGCATCGGGCAGTCCCCCATCACCTACAGCCTGTATTCGGAATACGGACGCTGGTACGGCGGTGGGATCCACAGCAACCATCTTAGGTATGGGATCTCCGTTACACACGACACGATTCCCCTGCACGGCTATGGGCTCGATCTTTCGGCGGGCTACTCCGTGACGCGTGAGAGCTACGATCATTCACGCGTGCAGGGGCTCAGTGCCAGCGCCTTCCTGACGAAGAAATTTAACGACCGATTTGCGGCCTACGCCGGCGGTATTTACGAAGAGCTCCAAAGAGAATGCTCTTTTCGCCTATAACGAGGAGGACTACTCCAAGGTCTTTATGGGGGGACTGAGCTATCGCCTCGGCGAACGTGACCGCATTGCCATCGGCACGAAGTACGCTGTCGAGCCGCGTGCGTGGACGGATGTGGACTACTACTGGTTCCACGATCTGCACTGCTCGCAGATCATCCTGCGTTACCGTTCCAAGCAGGATGCGTGGCGGATCAAATGGGAGTTCACGCCATGGTGAGCGCACTGGAGCGCCTGAAGAATGCCCCCGTGCTCATCATCGGGGATATGGTGGCGGATGTCTATCTCGACGGGACGATCGCACGCATCTCGCGCGAGGCCCCTGTGCTCGTTCTGGAGCAGCGCGAGGAGCGCGTCGTGGCCGGCGGTGCGGCGAATGTAGCGAATAATGCGGCAACGCTTGGCGGGCGTTCGTATGCCGTCGGCGTCTGCGGGATGGATGCGGGCGCTGATGCGCTCTGCGCCGTGCTCAGGGGAAAACGCTGTCGATACAGCGGGACTTGTTCGCGATGCGGTGCGTCCAACCATCACGAAGACACGCATCATCGCGGGCGGACGCGCGACAGTCAGCCAGCAGATCGTGCGCGTTGACCGTGAGTGGCATCACGCCGCTTGCGGCGGCGGTGGAGGAGTGTCTCCTCACGGAGATCGCTGGCTCCTCCCGCAGGTGCGCGCGGTTGTACTCTCAGACTATGGGTCGGGCACGGTGACGGACGCGTACGCCGCACGGTGATTGACGCGGCACATGCGGCGGGATTCTGAGCATCGTGGATGCGCGCGCTATGACATCCTCAGCTATGCGGGCATCGGCTACGTCAAGCAGAACGACGCAGAGCTCGCGGCGGCACTCGGGCGTGAACTCCGCTCGGCGGCTGACATCCATGCGGCGGGACGTGAGCTCCTCACACGGCTCTCGGCGGACGAGGGTCCTCATCACGCGCGGAGCGGACGGCGTGACGCTCTTTCTCGCAGATGGGTCGGCGACGGATATCCCCGTGAGCGACCACAGTGAGATCTTCGATGTCTCGGTGCGGGCGATACGTGCGTTGCCGTGATGGCGCTCGCCCCTGCGGCGGGCGTGGATCCCGTGACGGCGGCGCGGCTCAGCAATACGGCGTCGGGGATTGCCGTGCGGAAACGCAGGACGGCGACGGTGGCGTGGGCGGAGCTGCAGGCGGCACTGACAGCGGAAGGAGACGCTCATGCTCATTCCTGAGGAACACATCGAGGCATACGCGGCGGCGCTGCGTGCGGCAGGTGCGCGCGTCGTCTTTACCAACGGCTGCTGACATTCTCCATGCGGGGCATGTGCGCTACCTGACGGCGGCGGCGTGCGCAGGGGATGTGCTCATTCTCGGACTGAACAGCGACGCCTCTGTGCGGCGGCTCAAGGGCCGTCGCGCCCCGCTAACAATGAGCAGGATCGCGCGGAGGTCGTCGGGCGCTCGCCGCCGTCGATGCGGTGGTGATCTTTGGCGAGGATACGGCGGAGACGCTGATCGCAAAGGTGCGTCCTGCAGTCTACGTCAGGCGGCGACTACACGCGCAGACGCTGCCCGAGGCGCGCATCGTCGAGGGCGTATGGCGGCGAGGTCGCCTTGGTCCCGCTCGTTGCGGGAAGTCCACGACGGGGATTATCGAGAAGGCGGGCGCGGGTAATCGCGCGTAGTGTTCGTGGCGTAGGCACCCGTGAGGATTCCCTGAGCGAATCCTAGAGAAGCAAACGGCGCAGAACGTGCGACCCGCCCACTGCGGATTTCTGTCGTTCAAGCGAAGCGCGTTAAGGAATCCGCAGGTATTTAGGCGGACGAGCACGCGCCCGTTTGCGTAACGAGGCGATTCGCGAGGGAATCACACGGATTGGCTGCAGACGAACACTGCGTATGCGAACATATGGCGAAAGAAAGGGAGGGCAGTCCATGAAGAATATCTTGGTCGTCAAACTCAGTGCGATCGGCGATGTGATTCTGCGCTGCCCGTTTCCTATGCCATCAGGAGACCTATCCTGACGCGCATCTGACGTGGGTGGTCGAGCCGCCCGCCTATCCTCTGCTTGAGGGAAATCCGTACATCGATGAGCTCATCCTTTTTGAAAAAGGCGAAGTTCCGCAGCATCGCCGGATTTTTCCGTGAATATCCGCCCCCTGCGCCGCCGTCTGCGTGCGCGCCGCTATGATGTCTCGCTGATCTGCAGGGGCTCGTCAAGTCGGCAGCGATCGTCTATACAGCGGGGCAAGGGAGCTCGTTGGCATGGCAAATATGCGCGAGGGCGCGGACCGCGTAGCGCCTCGTGCGCGGGGCGCACGCACAGGGGACACATCGTCGAGCGCCGTCTCGACGTGGCACGCGCCATCGGCTGTCGCGTGGATGCGGTGCGCTTTCCCCATCACCGTCTCGGATCGTGACCGCATGGCGGCGGAGACGCTGCTGCAGCGCGAGGTGTGCCGGAGGCGGACGTTTATCGCCTTTGCCGTCGGGGCGAACTGGCTGAACAAGCGCTGGCCGGCGGAGCACTTCGCGCGCTGAGCGACCGCCTCTATGAGGCGCATATCGTCCTGTGCTTGTTGGCGGGGGCATCTCGATGCGACGATTGCCGCCGACATCATGGCGGCGGCGCGGATCCCGCCCGTGAATCTCGTCGGGCGGGACGAACTCAAGCAGCTCGCACATCTCTTTATGCGTGCCGCGCTCGTCCTCGGCGGCGATACGGGACCCGTACATCTCGCTGCGGGCTCGGACGGCCGACCGTTATGCTGATGGGGCCGACGGATGCGAACCGCAACGGCGCCGTACGGGCAGCAGGAGAATGCCATCGAGGTGGACCGCTCCTGCCGCGGATGCTGGAAACGCGCCTGCCCGAAGGGGGCTCGACTGCCTCGCGCTGATCACAGTAGATGAGGTGGAGAAGAAGATTACGGACGTTCTGCATGCTGTTGTGTCAGCGACAGACGAACGGACATGGGGGAAAGAGTTGTATCAAAATATTCTCGTCATCCACCTCATGCACCTCGGGATCCTCATGCTCGGCACGCCCGTGCTCGCCGCCCTGCGTCAGCAGTATCCTGCGGCGCGCATCACGCTCTCGCGGACAAGAAGCTCGCGGATGTCGTCGTCATGAACGAGCATCTCGACGAATGCCCTGATCGACAAGAAGGGCGCAGACGGCGGCATCCTCGGCATCCTGCGCCATGCGATGCGCCTGCGGAAAAACCACTCACGATCTCGTCATCAACCTCCACCGCAACGAGCGTTCTTCGGCGCTCGCCGCGCTCAGCGGCGGACGGCGCATCGTCGGCTACGCAAAGCCCGGCTTCTCCTCGCCTTTGACCATGTTAGCGAGTCAGAATCATGTAGGATGCACGAGGTGCACTTCGCACTCATGCGGCACCGAGCGCGGCGGGCGTGCTCGATGCGACGGGACGGCGGGGCTCGAGATGTGGGATTCCGCCTGCCGCGGCAGAGGAGGCAGAGCGCCTCTGAGGGAGCACTGCCCCGACCGACAAGGTGATCGCCATCAACATCGGTGCGAGCTGGCGACCAAGCGATGGATTGATGCGTACCTTCGCCGTCGTGTTGACACCTATCTCCGACGCGGCTATCACATCGCCGTCACGGGCGGCCCGATGGATATGGAGATGGTGGAGGAATGCCAGCCCGCATGGAGGAACGCGAGCATCCGCACTCCATATCTTTGCCGGGAAGGTCAGCTCGGCGTGCTCGCAGGACCTCTCCCGCTGCATCCTTTCATCACAACGGACTCTGGGGCCAATGCGTCGTCGGCGTCGCAATGCACGTCCCGTGATCTGTATGTTCGGCTCGTCGCCGATTCCCCGGTTCTACCTCACGATGCACGGAGCATCTCCGTCCGCGCCCGTCTCACGTCATCCGTGCCGCATCCACGAGTGCCTGCTCGCAGGAGAGGAGCACATGATGTGCATGAAGCGGATGCCGCCTGACCTCATTTTGCAGTATGCCGATCAGATCCTGTGCGAGGAGGGCGAGCGTCCCGCGTGCGAACTGCCCGCACCGACGGATTTTTGAGACGCGGGTGGTGGAGATGGCAGACGGGCTATTTGCCCTCGCCTCGCGCGCGAGCGGCAGGGCGGGTCGTTCGTTCGAGCTTTACCGCAGAGCAGATAGGAGCATTTTCGCTGGATATGGAAAAATCGCAGCGTCGCTGCCGAAAAAGAGCGCGCGCAGCAACATCCCTCGTCGTCGGCGATGTCATGCTCGACAAGTATTATAGCGGGAGAGGTGACGCGCACCTCACCCGAGGCACCGGTGCCGATCACCCACGTGACGGGGACGCGCGAGACGCCTCGGCGGGGCGGCAAACGTCGCGCACAACCTGGCGCTCCTTGGGACGAACGTCAGCATCGCGGGCTATGTCGGCAGGGATCCGCACCGCGACAGTCTGCTGGATAAATTCAAATCGCGCGGCATTGACTATGCGGGGCTCGTCCATACGGAGCGTCCGACGACGACGAAGATCCGCATCATTGGCGGACATCAGGCAGATGATGCGGCTGGACTTCGAGGATGTAAAGCCCATCGACGGCGCAGACGCGGAGCAGTACCGCCTACATTGATCAGAAACCGAACGAGACAGTGGACTCGCGTCATTATCTCGGACTATGGCAAGGGCGCATGCACGGAGTACGCCTGCCAGCACATCATCCATGCGGCGCACGATCACGGCGTTCCCGTCATCGTCGACCCGAAGGGCCGCAGTGGGCGAAGTGCAGGGCGCGGACTACGTGACGCCGAACCTGAAGGAGATCAACGAGATCCTCCTGAGCCGATCGTCAACGAGAACGGCGCGGCAGAGCGTGCGGCACACTATGCCTGCACGCAAGTCTCGGCGGAAGAACGTCATCCCTGACGCGCTCGGCAAAGCGGCATCCTCGCTCATCCACGGGCAGGCGGCCGTCCACATCCCGACGCGCGCACAGGAGGTATTCGATGTCTCGGGTGCGGCGACACGGTGATCGCCGTCTTCGGGCTCGCCTCGCAGGCGGGCTGCAGCCCGAGGACGGCGCGGCACTCGCCAACCTCGCGGCGAGCGTCGTCGTCTCGAAACTCGGTACGTATGCCGTGAGCCGTGAGGAACTGCTCCGCGTGCTCGATCGGCAGGAAGGGGAAGATCTATGATTATCGTTACGGCGGTGCCGGCTTTATCGGCAGCAACATCGTCCATGCGCTGAATGCGCGCGGCTATCGCGACATCCTCATCGTCGACGATCTGGAGGACGGCGAGAACTGCAAGAATCTGCGCGGCCTCCATTTCATCGACTATCAGCACAGGACGACTTTCTCCACCTCGTCGAGGAGGGTGACTTCGACGGACGGACATCGACGCGATCTTCCATGAGGGCGCATGCTCGGACACGATGGAGTATGACGTCAACTATATGATGAAGGTCAATTACTCCTACTCCAAGGCGCTCCTGCACTTTGCGATGGGGGCGCGCATCCCGTTCTTCTACGCCTCTCAGCCTCGACCTACGGCGGCGGGGCACATGGCTCACCGAGGGGATGCGTGTGAGGACGCACTCAATCCCTAGCGCGTTCTCGAAGCTCGCATTCGACCGCTATGTGCGGCAGGTCATCCGAGGCACGCAGCCCGATCGTCGGTCTGCGCTACTCAACGTCCCATGCGTCCCCAGGAGCATCCAAGGGCAAGATGGCGTCGATCTTCATCAGCTCTATCATCAGATTCTCGATGTGGGCGAGGCGCGTCTCTTCCGTGGGACGGACGGCATCGCGGACGGCGAGCAGCGGCGCGACTTCGTCTATGTCGGCGACGTCGTGCGCGTCAACCTGCATTTCTTTGAAAATGGCGGGGAGAGCGGCGTTTACAACTGCGGCACAGGTACGGCACATACATATAACGAGGCGGCACATGCCGTGATCGCCGCACTCGGCAAGGGGCAGATCGTCTACCGTGATTTCCCCGAAGTGCTGCGCGGCAAGTATCAGAACTACACACAGGCGGACACACGAGCACTCCTCGCGGCGGGCTATACGGGCGGCTTTACTCATGGAGCAGGCGGTGAAGGAATACTGCGACTTCCTGAACGCGGGCGGCTACTTCTCCCATGCCGAATAAGGCCATTTTCTTCGACCGCGACGGGACGCTCAATGTCGATGTGCACTACCTCCACGATCCTGCGGAATTCGCGTGGACGGAGGGGGCGGTCGAGGCGATCCGCTGGGCGAACGCACACGGCTTTCTTGTCATTGTTGTCACGAACCAGAGCGGTATCGCGCGCGGCTATTACGGTGAGGATTCTGTTCGCCGCCCTGCATGACTGGATGAATGCTGAGCTTGCGCAGCATGGTGCGCATATTGATGTCGTTCCTACTATTGCCCGCATCATCCTGAGGGGCGCGTGCCGGCGTATACACGGGTGTGGCTGCCGCAAGCCCTGCGCCCGGGATGCTCCTGCAGCGCGATGGCGGAGCACGATATTGACCGTCGCATCGCTGATGGTCGGCGACGCGGCGAGCGACGTCACGGCAGCGGAACAGGCGGGGGTGCGCGGCGTGCGCTATGCGGGCGGGAGCCTCGCGGACTGCGTGCGGGAGGCGCTGGCATCGTAGCGGCGGTAACATATAGAGAAAGCGAAGATGGTCTGTAATATGCTGCAGAAACTCGGGAACCCTGTTATACGGCTCCATACGTGGGCATTCTCATCTGCTCTGCGGGTTTGGACTTTTTAGTAGTGTTTCGACTACGGTTACCAGTATTTTTTCTCAGCCTGCTCACGGCGCTGCTTCTTCCGCTTGTAGGTGAAGCATGATGACTGGCAAGATGCGCTGCCCGATGGGCAGCTTTGTCTGGCACTTTTGCTGCTGATGGGCGCAGTCGTTTTTGTCTTCTTTTTTCCAGCGATATCCCTGCATAGTTTGTGCGTATTCAGTCATCAGTATGGAACGCGCGGTCGGACCATTTGCTGTCCTACTGATGATTCGACAGCGAAAAACAGCTGACTTTGGATTGCGGCCTGTATCGGCATTTCACTCTTCATCAACGATGTGGCTGTTGTCTTCAAGGTGTCGTGCAGGGTGATTATCGGGCCGTCGGATTTTCTTCCCTATATGACAGTGGGAGGAATCTCTCCATGCTGCTCCCTGCCCCTGCTCCTTCTTTCGCTCGGTGATCATCTTTGATGTACGCTGGCGCACCCTTGCAGCAGGCTCATTCCTCCTTGGTGCAGGGGCTCTGCTGTACAATGGTAGCGCGGAGCATGGCTTGCCGTTCCCGTTGCCATGTGTCTTTGTACTGTCGTTTTCGTCCGACAAAAGAGGCGGCTTGTTATCGGTGCACTCGTTGCGTTGAGCGTGTTTGCAGGAATCTTTATGATGTCGCCGTCACTCTCGTCACGGTTTGTCTCCATCGGCGATACACATAATCAAAGTAACTCAGAGCGCTTTTCTTCTGGACAAGTGCCTATCATATGTTCGTAGATCATCCGTTGTTTGGCGTTGGGTTTGCCGAGTTTCAGACATCATATCATAGGGAATACGTTTCCCCCGAGGCAAAGGAACCTTGGCTGGCACATGCCCACAGCAATGTCATGCATATGCTTGCAGAGTGTGGAGGAGTTGGCCTTCTCACTCTGCTGTTCTTCTGGTATACGTTCCTATCCTATGGATTCCGCACATGGATGGCAACCCGTCATATTGCGGCACTGCTTATACCTGCCATTCTTCTGGGACTCATTCTGCAGGACCGACGGAATACATATGGGAATGGCAGTGATGAAGCTGTATTGGGTACTAATGGGGCTCTGTCTGCAATGGCTGCGTCTGGATCACTATGCGCCGGCATAATATAGGGGAAGGGCGACGGGTGAGACTTGCCGTTATCATTCTTACACATAACGAGGAACATCACATCGAGGCGTGCATTCAGAGTGCATCGTTTGCTGATGAGATCCTTAGGATCGACGATATGAGCACGGACCGTACGGCAGAACTGGCACAGAGCCTCGGCGCACGTGTTGTCACGCACCCTCTCGCGGGAGATTTCGCGGGGCAGCGAATCTTTGCCCCGATGCAGACGGATGCGACTGGGCACTGGCGTAGATGCAGATGAGCGCGTGAATGCGGGGGCGGAGGCGGAAACCGCGCCGCGTAATGGCGGGAGGATGCACGCGCTGCGTACGAGATCAAGCGCGTCAACGTCGCCTTCGGTCAGGAGATGCACTACGGTGCGCATCGCCCCTGACTATCCCCTGCCGCTTCTTCCCGCACGATGCCGTGCGCTGGGAGGGCTTTGCATGAGCGGCCTGTGTCCGGTCTGCCCGTGCGGCGTCTTCGCACCAGCCTCCTGCACTACACCTACACAGACTGGGATCGCTATTTTTCAGAAATTCAACCAGTATACGACACTGATGGCAGCGCGGCAGTACAACGATGGAAAGCGCATCCTTCCTAAAGGTTCTCCTCGATCCGCCGTTCGCATTCTTTCGGTTTTGTCATCCTTCAACGCGGTTTTTCTCGACGGGCGGCTCGGATTTATCCTTGAATGTTCCACGGATTCTATACGATGGTGAAATATGTGAAACTATATGATCTCGGGCGAGTCGCATGGAATAGAATCGGCGAGGAGGAGATACGCATGAGGATCGCCATCTTTGAAAACATCATGACGCCCGGCGGGCATGAGGTAGATTTTGACCGCATTCTTGTGGAGGAACTGAAGGCGCTCGGACATGAAGTGATATTCTACGTGCCCGAGGGCTTTCGTGTTGGTATGGATTATCATACTGAGGTGCGCTATCTCTCGGGGCATCCGTTTCCGCACGCATGCGCGCGGCATCGGAAAACTCGTGATCTCACTCAGGCGCACGCGGCGCCGGTTCGGCTGGTATCGTCAGCTGTACCATGCGGCAGAGGCGGGGGACTTTGATGCACTGATTGTGCCCACGGCGACCTATCGCTATCTGCGCGCGCTGCGGCACAGTGTCCTGCGGCGCTCGCCCGTACCCGTTATGTTCCTGCATCACGGGATTACCCTGAAGGATGCAGACATCTTTGCTGCTGTTCACGGGCTTTTGGAATACCGGAACATTCGCCCCACCGTCATTACCTTTTGGAGACTCCATCTTTGGCAAGTATCCCGAAAATCTGCGCTTCATCGTGCCGCCGACCCTATATTCGCGTGACATTGAGGTTGCACCGCGCACACCTGTCAAGGCGGATGAGCCCATCACCATCGGTTTCTTCGGACAATTTCGCAGGAGAAGCGTCTTGAGGATTTGCTGAAAGTCTATCTCGCGGGGCATTATACGCGGCCTGCACGCCTCTTTGTCCAGGGCTCGACGATGCACGAGGAGGATGCAGAGGAGTTCGAGCGCATTATTGCGGCATATAAAGGAAAGGAATCCGTTCCCTGCATCGAGGGCTGATCGGGGCGGACTGGCAGCGTGCGATTGCAGACGTGATGCGCCCTTCTGCCGTACTCGGCGGAACGCTATCGCTATCAGTGCAGTGCCATGCTCTTTTACGGCGATTGGTTTTCAAAACCCGTGCTCGTGAGCAACGATATGAACCCCTGATGTGTTTGAGCGCTTTTCCATTGGGGAGACCTTTGTCAGTGATGACTCTGCCGCACTTGGAAGACGTTGGAGACCTTATCAACGAATCACGACAGCCGCGCGCCAGAGTGGCACCGTGTTTGAGGAGGCTTCGCGCTGCTATGCGCCATCACGTGTCGCTGCGCAGGTTGCCGCGATCCTGTGGAGAGAAATTGAAATGAGTTCGTCTATGCTTGCTGAGATTCGCGCCGTTGCGCATCGCGCCTATCGTTTTCATATCTTGCGAGAGCGCCATCGCGCTCCGTTCTTTATGGTACGCGGACTGCTGCATCGGCGGCAGCTGCGTGAGCTCTATGAGTTCTTCCAAGAGACAGAGGTGCGCAGAGCCCTCTATGCGCGCAATCCATTTCCCCTCGAACAGGCAACGCGCGCCTTTTTTTATGCAGGCTCGACGGTGCGTATGCGGGTGAAACTCATCCAAGAGCACTATGCTTATCTTGAGCAGAAGTTAGAACCTACGGCATTTGTATCGCTTGGTTATGATACTGGCATACGAGATTTGGCGCACGCCAGAGACGGATATGACATGGCATGCGTATCTGAAGTTTGAACCCGGACAGCGCAAGGAGGGGCTGCTCTCCGTGATGATGGACGTGGATGGGGAGCATCTCTATCAGATCATCTTCTGGATCGAGCAGAGAGACGATCAGCCGACGTTTGTGATCGGAGCGATGCAGGGACCGAACACAGAGAACGCGCAGGACTTCGTCCGTGAGATGACGAAGCGCGCCCATCGTTTCCGCACGAAGAATCTGATCCTCTATATGACGCAGGCTGTGGCACGTGCGCTCGGCATAAAACGCATAGCTTGCTGTCTCGAATGCAGGCTACTACGCTAACAACCACGTCCGCCTTGACCGCAAGCTGAAGACGGATTTCGGCGCATTCTGGGAGGAGGTTGGCGGATGGGGAGACGGACGATCGCCGCTTCTACGAGCTTCCGCTCGTCTATCCACGCAAGACGATGGAGGAGGTTCCGACGCGCAAGCGTGCGGTCTATCGGCGGAGGTTTGCATTTCTTGATGCATTGGATGAGGAAATAGAGACGTCGATGGGGCGGTTGCTTAAAGATGTGGGGAGAAGACATGATGTTGGATACCTTGAAAGATAAGATGGCATATCGCCTGACAGACTACAGAGATAAGATACAGTTCTATATCGATCTGTACAGTTACTGCAGCAATATCAAGCTAACGGATTGGCAGTCACAGTGTCCTCCCGTTGCTATTCCTAAGGTCATTCATTAGTGCTGGTTTGGGTGCGGAGAGTACTCTTCGCTGATCAAAAAATGTATGGCAACATGGGAGCGTGTATTGCCGGATTATGAATTTGTTCTCTGGAATGAGGATAACTTCCCCATTGAAAAAATATCCTTTGCACAGGAGGCGTACGACAAGAAGAAATATGCCTTCACTTCGGATGTTGCACGGCTCGCTGCCTTATATGAACATGGCGGAATTTATCTCGATACAGACATCGAGATGCTGAAATCATTCGACCCGTTTTTATCGCACCGCGCATTTACCGGATTTGAGACCTATGGCAATGTCCGCGCACGGATCCAGTCGGGTGTACTGGGGGCAGTCCCGCATCACCCTTGGATCGAGCTGCTTTACGATGGTATGAAGGAGCACTTTTAGCGGATACGCAACTATTTATGCCAAATACACGAATTATTTCCAAGATTATTGGACGTTATTATCGTGCAAAGCTGGATGGACAGCCGATGGTTCTGGATGAGATGTTCATATTTATCCTGCGGCATATTTCTGTCCCGGTAAACGAGGCATCAGAACAGAGTTGTTGCATACATCATTTTATCGGTTCTTGGTTCGACTAATGCGGTAAACAGAAAATAACACCCAACGGAGTCATTTACATCCGTTGGGTGTTTATCGTATATGAATTGGAAGAGATCGTCCCGTATCTTCTGTCTCAGATTCAGGAGCTGTCCTTCCTGCTCTGCATCATTCTTTTTCCCTTGTCGCGGGCGGCGTCCCCTGCACGCTCTCCACATTCAGCCCCGGTGTGATGCCGCGTGTAGCGGCGCTCCATGCGGTCGTGGACATGGGCGTATTTCGCCGTGACCTTGGGGCTGCGCTGGCGCAGGGTTTCCTGTACGACGCGCAGATCCTTGGTCTCCTGATAGAGGTTCGTGCCGCAGCTGTGGCGGAAGAGGTGGCAGGCATAGCCGGGCTGCTTGAGCCCCGCCTCGGTGAGTGCCTTGTTGATGACATAGCGGATGCCGACGCGCGAGATGCGCCTTCGCGTTGTTGTTCGCGCAGGAGATGATGGTCGGCGTGAGGCGGTCTCGGCGGGACAGCGCCGCGCGTTTCGATGTATGCGCGCAGGATGCCGAAGGTCTCCTCGCAGGGGTAGATGATGCCCGCGTGTCCCTTTACCGCGGATCTCGATGCGCCCGCGCTGCCAGTCGATGTCCTCGTCGGAGAGGCGCATGACTTCGACGACGCGCAGACCCTCGACCCCCCATGAGGTAGACGATGAGAGGTTGCAGGCGACGCAGCTCGTTCTGTCGGCGGCAAGGCCCTCGCAGATCTCCTTGATCTGATCGACGGTGAGGTATTTATAGTCCTCGTCGAGGTGCTGTGGGTTGCGCAGCTGGAGGTCGGCGCAGGGTTCTCGGCGATGAAGGAGAGCCGCTGCGACCTGTAAAAGGCGCGGATCGCCGCGCCCTTGATCATGAGGGTGGCAGCACCAGTAGCCGCGCGTCCGCATCTCCTCCATGTAGACGCGAATCTCGGTAGTCGTGCACGTCGTTTAGCGGATGCAGCCCCGTTCCATGCACCAGTGGAGAAAGAGGCGGATGGCGAGCTCTTACGTGTCGCGCGTGTCCGACGTCGGTGCGCCGCCCGCGATGTAGCGCGGAGGTACCAGAAATGTGCGATAAAGTACCTGCGTAATGGCGTCCTGCCGCACGCTGATGGACGGCGCATCCATGCGGCGCACAGCTGCGGGCGCATTCTCCCGCGCCGCGCGGGAACGCCCATCTCCTGCGTGCCGCCGCTGCGGTATGCGCGATTTCCTGGCAAAAATGTCACCTCTTTCCACAGACCACGAGCATCGGTGTTTCTTGTGGAACTCTGCCATGAACGTGGCGAGCGCCTCGACGCCCGCGAGGCATGGCGTTGTAGATGGAGGCGCGCATGCCGCCGACGCTGCGGTGTCCCTTGATGCCGCCGAGGTTGTGTTCCTTTGCCTCGGCAACGAATGCCGTTTTCGAGTTCCTCGGTCGGCAGGCGGAAGGTGACGTTCGATGCGCGAGCGGCTGCCCTTGTCGGCATGCCCGCGGTAGAATCCGTCGGAGCTGTCGATGGCATCGTAGAGGAGCGCCGCTTTTCTGTGCATTTGCCTCGCCCATGGCAGCTGAGACCGCCGCGCTCTTTGATTCAGCGGGCGACTTTTGCCGACGATGTAGATGGCAAAGACGGGCGGGTGTTGTAGAGGGAGTCGTTCTTCTGAAAGGTGCTGCAGCGCAGCATGGTCGGCAGCTCGGCGGGGTGTTCGCGAGGAGTCCTTTTTCGCGATGTTCAGTACGACGCCGGCGGGGCTGAGGTTTTCTGCACGCCCGCATAGATGAAGTCGTAGGAGGAGAAGTCCCACTGGCGCGAGAGCATGTCGGATGACATGTCGGCAAAAGAGGGGACGCCGTTTGTCTGCGGCGTGTAGTGGTACCCGTGCCGTAGATGGTGTTGTTGAGGCAGATGTGAGGTAGGCCGCGCCGGGCGCGAGATGTTCAGCTTCGTCCTGACGCGGGACGCGGACGTAGTTCTCCTCCTTGCGGAGGCGGCGACGGTGCCGACGCCGAGTTTGACGGCCTCTCGCATGCCTTCTGGGAGAAGGAGCCGAGAGGGCGTAGCCGCGGGTGAGACTCGGTGGCGAAGTTCAGCGGGATGAGGGCAGAGGTCTGGCTGGCGCCGCCGGCGGTAAAGATGATGTCGTAGTCGTCGCCGAGCCCCATCAGTTCTTTTGATGTCCGCCTTGGCCTGCTGGTGTACTTCGTCGTAGGCGGGGCACGGTGGCTGATCTCGAGGATGGACATGCCTGTGCCGTGAAGTTGAGCATCTCGCCCTGGACTTCTTTCAGGACGTCCTCGGGCAGGACGGCGGGCCGGGGTTAAAGTTATAGATGCGTTCGTTCATTTTGTGTTCCTCTATATCCTATCATTTCCATTGGCGCCCTCCGTCACGCTGAGCGGTAGTCTCCCCCGCTTCGACGGGGAGGCGAAGAAGCAGTATTCGATCAGTCGCCGGTTTCCATAGCGTTTGCCCGCGTCATGCGGATCTGGGCGACGCGCGCGCGATCCATCTGCAGCACCTCGAAGGTGTAGTCCTCCCATGTGCAGGTTTCGCCGACGGTAGGATGCGGCCGATCTGGGCGGACGAAGCCGCCGAGGGGTGAAAGTGGTCGTGATCCTCGTCGGGGAGTTCGTCGATGCTGAATCCTCCTTGAACTCGTCGATGGGGAACAGTCCGTCAAAGATCCATGTTCGCGCTTCTCCGCCCCGGCAGTGCCCGTGGGCGCATCCTCATCCGCGCTGCCGATGATCTCGCCCATGATGTCGTCCATGGGATGAAGCTGACGACGCCGCCGTACTCGTCGAGGACGACGGCCTCGTGGATGGCACTCGCTGCGGAATTTTTCGAGGACGCGCAGCCCTCCATGGTGCGCGGGACGAAGAGCGGCTTGCGAATGTAGTCCAGATGTCGATCTCCGTCCCGTCGAGCGCCGCGTCGAGCAGCCTCGCGCAGACCACGCCGCGGAAGTCGTCGAGGTTCTCATAGGCGACGGGGAATACGTCGTGCGCCTCTGCGCGGACGATGCGCAGCTGTTCGGCGCGGGGACTCCGCGAGGTCGACCCAGGCGATCTGGGTGCGCGGCGTCATGAGCGCGGAGGCGGTCTGATCGCTCATGCGGAAGATGCGGTCGACCATGTCCTGCTCGGTCTTTTCAAATGTACCGTCCTCCGTGCCCTGCTCCATGAGATCCTTGACCGCGTCCTCCGTGGCGGAGACGCGGTTCTCCGGGTTGATGCCGAAGATGAGCAGAATGCCGCGCGAGATGGAGATGAGCGCAGCACTCGGCAGCGCGGTGAGCTGCGTGAGGAGGGCGATGGTGCGGTGTTTGCGCAGGAGCATCTCCTCGGGGTTCTGGAGGGCGATCTGCTTTCGGCAGAAAGTCGCCAAAGAGCAGGGTGAGCGTCGTCATGACGAGGACGTTGAGGACGAGAGCGGCGGCGTAGACCTCCATGCCCGGAGGAGCCGCGTGAGCACCCTGCTGAAAAATCGGCAGGGCAAAGAGCCCCGATGCCGAGCCCCGTAAAGAGACTCATGCAGGTGACGCTCGCCTGCGCCATGGCGATGGGGCGGTCGGCGTGCTCTAGGGAGGGCAAGCGCCTCGTCGCACCCGCTTCGCCGCTTTTGGCGAGACGCTCAAGACGCCCGCGATGGGAGGCCGTGAGCGCAGTCTCGATCTGGGCAAAGCAGGCGTTTGCCATGAGGGCGACGACGAGCAGGAAAAAGACAGAGAGCGTCGGATAAAGGACTGTCCAAGAGTTGATGCAGCTCCTTTCAAATGTTGATCGTAATTTTGATGGGGTTCTTGACGGCACTGGCGATGCGGATGCCGCGCTGCGCAGGAGAGTTCTTATACAGCGGAGTATTTGCGTTGACGCATTGTGCCGTCATACGATACGTGTGCCCCTCATTCTACCACAAGATGAAGGAAATGTCATTGGGGCCTGCGTGGGGAACCTCTATATCCGTCAGCCCGAAGTATTCCATCGCACCGTCCTCGTGACGCCGTTGTCCCAGTCCTCGTAGTAGACGTGGCGCAGGGCGCGGCGCGTGTTCTCGATGCGCGGGAAGTGAACGACGGTCTCGCCGCGTGCGCGGGCGGCCTCGATCTGTGCGATCCGTGCCGCGTCCTCTATCCCCATCTCGTGTGTGAGGAGGAGCGCCGCCGCGCCCGTATAGGCGAGGAGGAGGAACGCCGCCGTGCGTAGCAGGCGGCCTGCCCGGGGGGAGAATTCGCTGCGCACCGATGGATCATTCAGCAGGGCGAGCAGTGCCGCGACGCACATGGCGGCGGGAACTGAATGTGGCACGTCCCGGGAAGGTCGGCGCGGCGATCATGACGAGATTGTTACAGAGGCCGAGCCCGATGAGGCATGCGGCGTAACGCGCGGCGGAGAGGCGCGCAGCACTCGCACTAAGAGACCCTGCTGCGCAGCGTCGCGGATGGAGGCCTTCGTCAGTCCCAGCAGCGCTTTCATGCGATGGTAGCAGAGCAGAATCACGAGCCAGTAGATCGCCATCTCCTCGAAGCCGTTCGCGACATTCGTGAAGAGGAAAATGGTCTTTGGTCTGGTCTCGCCCGAGCGGCGTGAGTACCCCCGCGATGACTGCGTCGCGGATGGCGGCCGCGACCCATCCGCCCGTAAAATAGGAGACGGTGAGCAGCAGAAGCAGGCTCCAGAGCACTGCAGAGGCCGCGGTGATGCCGCCTTTGTCAAACGCCGCGACATGTCTGGCGTAGAGGATGAGCGATCCATCTCGCTCTACCGGCAGCCCAGACAGACGGCGCTGGCAGAGGCGATATGCCGTATATGAGCAGCAGGACGGGCAGGAGGTAGAGCAGCATCTCGCCCTGCCCCGCGATCTGATTGCCAAGGTGGATGAGGATGCCCTGTCCGCGCCCCTGTGCGTCGTAGCGGACGTAGTTGCCGGGCGCGGCGACGAGCCCGATGAGCCCCGCGAGTGCGCCGACGGCACCCGTGAGCATCCACGGTGCGAACGCGCCGTGCCGCCGCGCATAGAGCGTGCAGCCAAGCGCGAGGAGGGTCACGGTCACGGCGAGGTTCTCGATCGACCAGCCCGCGAGTATGCCGAGGAGAAACATCGGCAGGATCGCCCACGCATGACGCGCCCGCTGTCTCATCCCCCAGCGTTTTCAGCGTGAGATTGTACGGCAGGAGAAAGAGAAAGGCGGGCACCGCCGACCAGAGATAGACCGTCGAGCCGCTTTTTCCACACGGCGACCTCGCCAAAATGCGGCAGAGAGAGCCAGAGGAGGAGTGCCGCCAATGCAAGCAGCCCCGGCGTCCGGGTGAGTGCGGCAGAGCGGCGTGCGTGCATCATGACGAGCACGGAGAGCGCGAGGAACATGAGCGCGTTCGCCGCGTCAAAGAGCGGCTTGCCGAGCCAGAGGAAGAGGTCGAGACAGAACACCGTGATCATGCGCCCGCCGTGCAGGAGGTAGTGCTGCATGGCGGAGGTGAGGACATCGGAGAGCGATGCGATGGGCACGCCCGTCTTCCAGACCATCAGATAGTCGTAGTCGTCGCGGTGAAGGGGCATCCAGTGATTGAGCGCGAGCATAAAGGCAAAAATGGCGGCGGCTGTGAGTGCCGTCGCGCCGTATCGGTGCCCTCCATCATTCGCCCTGTGTCAATGTATTCCTCCCTGCCAGCTTTGCATTGTCAACTTTCTCCCCGTCCAGCTCATCGATCAGATAGCACGGACGACGCTTGCTCTCTGTAAAGACACGCCCGAGGTACTCGCCGATGATGCCGAGCGAGAGCAGCTGCACGCCGCCGAGAAAGAGCAGGACAGTCATGAGCGTCGGATAGCCCGCCACGGGGTCGCCGTAGACGAGCGCATCGACGAGCACGACGACCATGGCAGAGCGCGAGCGCGGGAGACGATGAGCCCGAGCACCGTCGTCAGGCGCAGCGGCGCGGTCGTAAAGGACGTGATCCCCTCGACGGCGAGCGAGAGCAGCGCGAGATAGCTCCATCGTCGTCTTGCCCGCCGCACGCGGCTGCACCCTGAAAGGGAATCTCCTTTTTCTTGAACCCCACCCATGTAAAAAGCCCCTTTGTGAACGTTGATTCTCACGCAGCAGGCGCAGCGCCGCGACGCAGCGATGATCGAGCAGCCGAAAGTCGCCCACGTCGCGCTGCAGGGTAAAAGCGGCTGACCGCCCTGCATGGAGCGATAGAAGAGATTCGTCATCGTGCGCTTGAGGAAGGTCTCATCCTCCGATCCGTGCGCTTGCCGCAGACATCGTCAGCCCGCGCGCCACGCTGCGACCATCGTCGGGATGAGAGCGGGCGGATGCTGCAGATCCGCATCCATGATGAGCACGGCGTCGCCGTCCGCAAAGTCGAGCCCTGCCATCATCGCAGGCTCCTTGCCGAAATTGCGCGTAAAGCTGATGTAACGGACGTTGTCATGCGCATCGGCGAGCGCACGAATCGCATCGAGCGTCCCGTCGCGGCTGCCGTCGTCGATGAAGAGATAGGAAAAGGCGCAGTCCTCGACGGAGATAGTCGCTGCCGCCACCGCCTCGTAGAAACGGGGGATGACCTCCGCCTCGTTGTAGCAGGGCACGATGATGGTGATCTCGTCCATGTGCCCTCCTCACTGTGCCAGTGCCTGAAAGTCGACGATATCCGCCCCTTCGCCGCGAGCGCCGCGCGCACCCGGGGCGCAGGCGGCGACGAGCCCGCCGCGAAAGTCATGCTGCCAGCGGCAGTCACGGATGAGCGTATTGCTGTCCGTACCGGGATGGAGCATGACCTCCGTCGTGCCGTCCGCGAGATGTGCAGCGATCTCGTGTGAGGGCGGCGGTATCGACCGCCTCACCCGCGACGATGCCCGCGAAGTGATCGGGGACGGCGATGCCGCGCCGCCGCGCTTTTGCCGCCGCACGATGCGCGAGAACGGCGAGCCCCGCGCGCCCGATGAACTGTCCCCACGCCGCCGAACTGTCCCTGCAAAGAGCGGCGCGTAGGGCGCACGCATGGCGGGGATATGCGCCGCCGCGCAGAGGTCGAGCGCGACGTCACGACGCCGGGCAGGACGTGGCATGGCGATGGCTGTCGGCGTGCGTCGGGCGGATGCCCGCCGCTGTGACGCGGCGCAGCTGTGCGCCGAGCTCGGCACGCACCTCATCCATGCTGACCCTGCTGCGCAGCACGCGCACGGTCAGCGCTGTGGTCGGGGACGAACCCGCCCTCTCGCCGTGACGAGAGTCGGGATCTCGGCGGGCGGCAGGACGGGCGTAGCGTCGACGAGCGTGAGGTGGATGCCGACCCCGAGCGCGGGAAAGTCCGCACGGCGAGCTCCGCCGCATCTGCGAAAACGCCGCGCCGCTCGCCATGATCGTTGCAGAGCGCAGCATGCCCTCCTGCACGGCTGTTTCGACCGCGCGGTTGATGAGCACGTGCCGCCCGAAGTCGTCCGCATTGATGATAATCTGTTTCAAGTCTGCTATCCCTTTGTGCTTTCCATTTTGCTGATCGTTCTATAAAACCCTAGTGCAACGGTGCTTTCACGGCAATCCCTAGCGGAGCAGGCGGGAATAGGTGGCGACCCGCCCACTGCGGATTTTATTCATTCGCGCAGCGCGTTGGAACTGCAGGTATTTAGGCGGACGAGCACACGACCGCCTGCAAGCGAGCCGCCGTGAAGCGCGGAAACATCACCAGCGATCCCAGCCGCCCGTGCCGATCACGATGTCGCCGTGGATGCGCGGGGATGCGCCGGCACTGCGCGGGTCAGGCACGGCGGCGCAGACGAGGACGTTCGTGTCCTTAGCCCCGCCGCGACGAGGACGGCGCGATCCCGCAGCTCCTTATACGTCTTGCGGTCGATCTCGGCGGTCAGCTCTCGGACGCGCCCGGCGCGAGCGTATACGTCTGCTGTGCCTGCGTGAACGCCATGCCGTCCGACCAGCGCCAGATCTCGCGCCCCTTCGCATCGAGCAGGGCAAAGTCATAGTTCTGTCCCCGTCGGATGCGCGACGGTATACGCCTCCGTGCCCTCGTTGCGCACGGTCAGCTTCAGCAGGAGACGGCCGCTCTTTTCGTTCACGGTCAGCTCCTCGGAGAGATCGCCGATGCGCACTCCGGCGTAGGTGTTCGATGCCGCGCGCACAGCGGGCGCGTGCGAGGTCGGTATGTTGATGCCGATGCCGCTGCCGATGCCCGCCTCCGCCGCAGGGGCGAGGGCAGGGGCGAGGAGGGCAGCAGTGAGAAAGGGCGGCGAACAGTTTCGTGGGCTTCATGGGTATTCCTTCCGTCAATCCAATTATTTTTCATCGTATTCGCGCAGAAACGCGATTCCTTAGTAATTTCGACAAAAAAGGGCGAATTACCTTTTCTAGGCGGGATTTTTGTAGTAGAATGAATAGAAACACTGATTATCAGTGGGAAAATCGTCAAAGGAGCAAGTACATGGTCGTAGAAATCATCAGCGTGGGCACGGAGCTGCTCATGGAAATATCGTGAACACAAACGCACAGCACATCGCGCAGAAACTCGCGCACATGGGGCTGGATGCCTACTCATCAGACGGTGGTCGGGGACAATCCCGAGCGCCTGCGCGCCGCACTCGATGTGGCGTATACGCGCGGAGACTGCGTCATCACCACGGGCGGTCTTGGCCCTGACGAAGGACGACCTGACGAAGGAGATGTTGATCTCTCTACTTGGCTGCACGCCCGTCGAGGACGCGGAGGCTCTGCGCTGTCTGGAGGAGCGCGCGGCAAAGCGCGGCGTCCCCTCTCGGAGAGCATGCGCAAGCAGGCGACTGTTCCTCGGGGGCGATGGTTCTGGCAGAACGACCACGGCACGGCGCCCGGCGTCATCATCGAGAAGGACGGGCGCGTCTGCATCATGCTTCCCCGGCCCGCCGAAGGAGATGAAGCCGATGTTTGCGGATGCTGCCGCCTCTTTCTCGCGGGAAAGAGCGACAAGGTATTCGTCTCCACGAACATCAAGCTCTACTCCATGGCAGAGAAAAGGACTGCTCGTCGGAGAGTCACCCGTCGCCGATCGCCTCGGGGCACTCGTCGATGGGGAGAACCCGACGGTGGCGACGTACGCGAAGGAGGACGGCTGTCCTCGTTCGCGTGACGGCGGCGGCAAAGACGGTGGAGGAGGACGCGCTGCTCACGCCGACGCTCGCAGAGGTCAGAGCGGCGATAGGGGAAGAGTATATCAGATCGGTGGAAGAGGACTAAATGCAGCTGCGATTTTTTCGGCATGGACTGGGGGTGCTCCTTGCCGTTCTTCTTGTTGTGAGTATGACACAGGCATCCGCCGCAGGAAAATCGGTGGAGCGCGGTGCGGAGCGGAGCGGCGTACGCACGCGCCTGCGGCGGCACTGCCCCCTCCGTGCTCCTGCGCTGGGCGCCCCACAATGGGGCGGTGCGCTATGAGGTGCGCGTCCCGTCGCGCACGGCGGAGGGGCGCATGGTCGAGCAGCAGAAGCTCAGCCGCGTCTATACGACGGGCGTACACATCCCCCTCACGGGGCTCCTGCCGCAGGACGATCTCTACTGGACGGTGCAGCCGCTCGGCTACGACGGCACGCCGATTGCCGCAGCGTCGGAGCCGCAGCCGGTGCGCGAGGCGCTCGCCGACCCGCCTGCGCCCGTCCTCACGGCGGAGTATGACAAGATGGCATACGCGCCGCTCCACCCCTGTCTCACTGTGGATCCCGCTCAGCGGACAGACCCATCACGAGGTCGAGGTCTATCGCCGCGCGGCCGACGGGCGCGATGTCTTCCTGCATACCCTGCAGGCGGGGAGCAGGATGTCTCACGACGACGCACCGTTCACCGTGCCGGGGCACTACGTCTACCGCGTGCGCGGCGTGACGACGGCGGGCACGCCGATCTCCGACCGGTCGGCGGGCGGCACATTCGATGTCGTCCCGCACACGCCGATTGCGGCGATCGGGGACAGCATCACGCACGGCGGCGGCGCGATCACCCCTGCCGCCCTCCCACACGCTCTACGACCGGGAGACGACTGCACCGTGCCCGTCAAAGAAACCCGGCACAGCGGCGACACGACGGCGGATATGCTCGCGCGGTTTGACCGCGATGACCGTCGTTCGCGCCGCGCGTCCTCATCATCATGGGCGGTGTGAACGACTACCGCCTGGCGTTCTACGGCGCACAGACCGTGCGCAACCTCGCCGCCCTTGGGGAGAAATGCCGCGCGCACGGCATCACGCCGATCTTTCTGACGGTGACGCCGATCCGTCCCGCGTGGATGACGAAGCGCATGACGATCGCGACGCCGCCCTCGGACTGGATGGATCACCGTGACTACATCAACGACTGCGTCAGCAGGAATTCAGCGTCGATGTCTCCTCCACGCTCGCGGATGCGAACGGCGAGCTTGAGGCGGCGTACACGACGGATGGACTGCACCCCGACTCACATGGGGAAAAAGCACATCGGGCAGACGGTCGACTCCTACCTGCGCAAGAATTTTTGCCTTTATGCGGTGGGGGCGGCAGAGCGTCGCCTCCGCATTTATCGAGACAGAGATAGGGGCGCATGGATCTGCGCCGCTTGCTTCTATGACGGATAAGCTACACAGAAAAAAGGAAGGAGCTCTATCATGCGACAACTGCGCCTCAGCAGTGCCGCTGTGCTGGGCGTGCTGCTCGTATTCTGCGCCCTATACGGGCTACGGCAGCTGGAAGGAGACATACGCCTGAGGCGGCGCTCGCACATATCGGTCAGTGCCGTCGCGACAGAGGATCGCGATGGCTTCGATCAGCACTGTCGATACGGATGCCGTCCTCGCGGGGCTCGCGGAGGACAGCACGGAACTCCTCGCGGAGAACATCGACGCCCCTGCACGCGCGCCATCCGAGCGACTGGTTCTTTTCGCCATGACGCCGCCTTTATGCGGGACTACATGGCGGAGCGGCGCAGGGCGGACATCGCCTTTTGCACGCGCCATGCTGGACTCACTACTTTGACTCTGCACGCGTGCCCGTCTCGCGGACAGACGGCACGGCGCGGTGGGCGTCCGACGAGATGCGCGCCTTTGCCGCCGCTTCACAGCGTGACAGTGAGCGGTGCGCACGGACGGCGACCGCGCTCATGCGGATGCTGTACTGCATGGCAGCGACAGCACCTACGGCGACTCCTGCCGACGGCCGCCTTTACACTGGAGCTGGTACGCATGGCGGACGGACATTGAAACTCGTGCGCATACGGACGGCGGCGGATGAGGACGGATTCTTCGCGCTTGTCGATGCGGCGGAGCGATACGGGGCACTTCAGGGCTGGGACCATACGATAAGGGAAGGAATGCAGACGATGAAAAAGTACGAACTGACGAAAGAATATTTGACCGGAATCGACATGATCGACAAAGAGCACGGAAAGCTCTTTGACCTCGCGAACGAGTGCTATGAGCTCGTGATGGACGATGCGGGCACCGACCACTACGACCGCATCGTGGAGCTCATCAACGAGCTGCGCGACTATGCGGCGACGCATTTCGCCCATGAGGAGGAGTACATGGAGCGCGTGCAGTACGAGCGCCGCTTCAGCGAGCGGTATCAGCACCTGCGCTTTATCCAGAAACTGAGCGAGGTCGATCTGGACAGCGTGGACGAGAACCAGCAGGAGTATCTGCTCGGCATCCTCGACTCCTCGCGCGCTGGCTCTATGGACACATCAGCTAGATGGACTGCCGCATCCCGAAGGAAGAGGACGTCGCAGCAAAGTAAGACACTTTTTTCATACCAAAGGAGTAGCCGCTCAAAAGCAGACGAAAGAGGGAAAATGCGCCATGAAGTATGAGTTTACGGATGACTATTTGACGGGGATTGCATCGGTCGATCAGCAGCACGCAAAGCTGTTCGATCTGACGAACGAGTGCTACGAGCTCAGTGATGGAGGATGCGTCGGAGGATAAGTACGATAAGATCGTCGCGATCCTCGATGAGCTTGCTGCCTATGCCGGCACGCATTTTTGCGAGCGAGGAGGCGTGAGCCGAGCGTCGGCGACCCGCACCGTTTCAGTCACCGCGCGCTGCACCTGCGCTTTTGTGAAAAAGGTCGAGAGATCGACCTTGAAAAGGTGGACGAGAACCAGCAGGAGTACCTCCTGAACATCCTCGATTTCTTGCGCGCTGGCTCTTTTGACCACATCATGGCGCGACTGCCATCTGCCCCACGCAGACGGCGGGAAGTGAGCGCAAAACAGAGGGAAAATAGACAAAAAGACCGCGCAGTGAGCAGCTGTGCGGTCTTTTGCTGTGTATTTGTAGGAGAGTATGGGAGAAGCCGTACGGTGAAGAACGGCTCCTGAGGAAGGACTGACAGGAAATCTCTCAGACGTTCCTCAAAACCAGATGTAAGTATAGCATACAAGAGAATGAATTTCAATAGCATAGATGAAAATTTTTTCATAAAAACTTTCATCGAAAATGCGTCGTAAACAGCGACAAATTGGGGAAAAAGTCTGTAGGCAAGAAATGGAAAGATCCTATAATGTCCATAGGACAAAAGGAAATGTCCAAAACACTCATAAGGAAAATGAGGTGATCGTGATGTCTGTACTATCACTTGCATCCGCATTTCTGACGATCCCGCACGGCAGATCCCTGTTCCGCTGATTATGCGGACGGCGGCTCCGACGCTTGCACAGGATGGGGGTCAACGTCGGCAATATCCGTTCGCAGCACTTTTGCGCAGCGCGAGCAGATCTCGCCGGTTGGCACGTGTGGGGGAAGATGCGTACGCAGCAGACATCGAGTTCTTGGCGCGCTCGCTTCACTCGCTGGAGGAGGACATCCGCAAGGAGGCGTCGCGTGAGGTATTCGAGATGCGTATGTGGTCGAGCTGAGTGCAGGAGCACAGCAGGCGAACACGGCGGCGGGTACGTACCGCGCAGCACACAACTAGTTGAGAAGAAAACAGCGGCAGGAAACGATTTGTTCCCGCCGCTGTTTTTGTGTTGTACCTTCCTTACCTCCGCACGCGGATCTGATCGAGGATGAACGGATCCTTGATCTTGCCGTCCTCGGCAAAGAGGATGATCTTCGACAGGATCTCCGCTGTCTTCGGATCCTCGTCGAGGAACGGAGGAAGAGCCGCCCGCGATGCTGGCTGTGGACGGGCAGAACGTTGATCATCGCGCCCGCCTTCTGCTGAATCGACGCCGCCGCCGAGGTGGACGGTGTAGTCGCCGAGCTTGCTGTGGATGTGCGCGCGCACCCTCGAGCCGCACGTTGTCCAGTTTGAACAGCGGCAGGTTAAACCGCACGATGGCGCGGCGCATCTCGACGGTCGAGTGGCTCGCCCCGGGATCGACGCCGCCGACGTGTGCGACGGAGACGACGAGATCGACGTCGCGCATGACCTCGCTGAAAATGAGATCGGGGACATCGTCGATCGGCAGCCGCTGGAAGGTTTTACGGTCGAAGAACTCGACCCACTCCAGTGTCGGTGCCTCGATGTCGGCGGGCGAGTACCAGTCGGCGAGTGCGTAGATGCGCGCGATGATGTTCGCCTTAGTAGATGCGCTGCAGTCCCTCACTGCCGTCGATGACCCAGCGGCGCGTCTTGAGCAGGGCGACGGTCTTTGCGGGCTGCACCTGATGCCCCGCGTAGCGGTGGCTCGACTCTGCCGTGCCTCGTCCGCCGTCTTGATGTAGAGCTCGCGAACACCCTGCTTGAACGGCTGACGGATCTCCTTTTCAAAAAGATATTTCTGGTAGTCCGCCCATGTGCCGCTCTCATAGAGATCGAGTGCGTGGGCGATCTTTACCTCGCGTCCTCTGCGAGCTCCGTGCGCGCGCCGTCCGTAGTGACGAGCGCACCGTCCACATAGAAGCCGAGCGCCGTGCCCGACTGGAACACGAGCGGCTTCAGCAGCGGTGCGATGACGGGTTGCTACGTCACGACATTTGCGATCTCGCATGCGAGGAGCGGCTGCCGTCCTCCATCATCTCCTCGAGCATCTTCTTTGCGCGGCGGTACTGCTCCTTTAGATTCTTCTCTGCGTCCTTCAGCTCGAGCACGTAGGCGTTCTTCTTCAGCTTCGCGGGGACGGCTCTTCAGCGGCTTCCCGCCCTTCGTGCAGACGAGCGACACCGCGCCGTCCGCTGCGACGGAGAGGAGAGCGCGACATCCTCGACCTCCTTCGGGGTGAAATGGTCGGCGTGCGCCTTGATGAGCCCGTCCCGCCGTCCACACGAGGCGCGTCACATCGTCAAAACCACAGGCGCGCGAGGTTCGAGAGGGCGATCTCCACCGCCTTTCTCTCGCTCGCGCGGCGCTGCGCCCCGAACTGCTTGCTTTCCTGAGGAAACTTTTGAGGAACACATAGCGTGCGAGCATATCCTTTTCCCGTGCGCGTTTCAGCGGGATCAGGCCGCAGCACATGACGAGATCCTGTTGCGCTTCGCCGTGATTTTCCTTCTCCACATCGGCGAGTTTTAGTTCACCGCGTACGGCATCGGCAAATTTGCGTAGCGCGCGTGCTTTGCGCCGTTCGAGATGTACTTTGCCGCGTCGTAGAGACTCTCAAAATGCGCCTGCCGAGCTCCTTGTACGCCGCCTTGAACCGCCGATGTCGAATGCACCTCCTTCAGATCCTCGATCGGGATGGGCGTGTATTTCGCGATCATGCTCGCGCGTTCCTTCGGGATGTCGCCCTATGTGCGCTTGGAAGTAGTAGCAGCTGCTCGCCATACCGCGCCAGCCGAGATATGCCTCGATGAGCGGGATCCACTGCGGCGCGTACATCGCCGCCTCGACGAGACGCTGCTGGGCGATGCCCGCGTCCTTCAACGCCGCCTTTAGGTCGGCGGACGTCTCGCCCGCGTGCGGGTGGCTGACCTTCAGCAGGTGGCTCAGCGTCGATGCCTTTGCCTCGTCCGGAGCCCTGCGTACCAGCTGCCGCGGTCGAGCTTCAGCGCACCGAGCGCCTGCAGGATGCGCACGAAGAGCTGGATGCCCTCGACGCGCTCGATGCTGTCCACGGCGGCGGAGTGGAGCGCGGGCGTATCGCCGCGCCGCAGCTCTGCCGTGACGATGCTGTCGATGACGCGCTGTCCCTCCTCGTTGATAAAGGAAAGCACATCCTCCGTCCGTGCGCCGCGGCACTCGGGGTCATTGCGGTCGGGGGAGCGCACCGCTCCGATAGCGCTCGAGCACGCGTACACGGTTCTGTTCGACCTTTTTCTGATTGCGGCGTGCGTCCTCATCCATATCCTCCGCCTGCATGCCGAGGATCATGCGGAAAAACCCGTCCGCCTTCTCCATGCCGAGGAGGTGTGCCTTCGCATGCTCGATGATGCCCGTCAGACTCGCCCTCGGGTTCCCTGCCCGTGCGCAGGAGGACATCTCGATCCGCTCCGGCGAGCCGCAGGCGCAGGGCGTAGGACTCAGCGAACCCGCATCGTCCGCGTAGAGCCGCGCCCCGTGCAGGGCGGACTGCATCAGTGCATTGTCGTGCGTGATCTGATACGTGCTCGAACTCCAACGCCCCTTTTCGCCCACGAGGTAGAGCGTTTCATCATAGCACTCATAGGCGCGGCGCATCAGCAGCAGCCCCGCGGCAAAGACGAAGGGGCGGTTCTCTCTGCGTGCGTCTCATGGAGTACGCGAATGACATTCTTCCCCTTCGCTGTCCCCTGTAGCCCCTCGGCGAAGTGGTTCAGCTTTTGGCGGCAAGGGCGGCGGGGAACGCCGTCCAGTCCCGCCCCAGGATGCGCGTCAGTCCCTCCGTAAAGAGGGCATCCTCCGCCTTGACCATGAGGACGGCGATGGCGAGCTGATAGAGCACGCGGAAGTCTTTTGATCTCCTTCGGTAGAACTCTCCCAGACCTCCGGGAGCGGATAGTATTTGATACTGTCGGGCGCGCCCGTCGTGCGCTGCGTATCCGCACGCTCGTAAAAGCCTCGAGGCCAGCGTCGTCTCCTCTCTGCCGTTCCAGCGGCTCTTGTACTCATAGTCCCTCATGTGCCGTGTAGAGCGCGTCGAGCTTTTCGACGATCGAGAGCAGCCTCGTCCGTGCAGGGGAAAATATCCTCAGCGTGACAGTATTCACGACGTGCACGGTGTTCGTCGCCGCATCAAAGCCCGCCGCGACCGCCGCGTCCGCTGTGTCATGGAGGTCAATGGTGAAGTCGGGCACGTATGCCGCATCGAACAGAGCGTCCTCCGCCTCTCTGCCGCCGCGCCCGCGCGTGCGAGCTCGTCGATCAGCACCTGCTCGTCCGACGTCGGCTTCTTGATCGTCTGTGCGAGGGCGAGCAGCCCTCCTGCGGATGCGTCCGTCCGCCTTGCAGCGCAGGAGGAGGTCGAGCGCGCCGAGCCGCTTGTTCACGTCGCGCTGCGTGAGAAGGCCCCGCCATCGTCGTGCGGAGTTGCGCATCAGGCTGTGCGTAGAGGAGATCGAGCACCGTGCGGCGTACATTCGCCGTCTTGAGACGCAGCAGGCGGCGATAAGTCGCCCTCGTGGCGCGTGACGAAGTCTCCGCCCATGAGATCCTTTTGCCGTCCAGGCGCTGTGCGGAGCGTGTCGGTGACCTCCGTATCGGGCACCGTCACCGTCGGGTTCTCGCGGATGATCCGCGCCGCTGTCTCGGGAGCGAGGCGCAGGAGATCGATGAGCGCCTGCTCCTGCACGGGGCTCAGCGGTGTCTTTGAGGAGGAGCGGCGCAACGCGCTGCCCGGCGTGGCAGACCGAGAGGACGGCGCAACGCGGTCAGTCAGCGCACCGTCCGCACAGAGGGCAGCGAGCACCATCGTGCGCGCCAGATCCTCGCGGCGCAGGGTCGCCCCGTACCACGGGAAGATGCACCCCTCGTACTCCTTCTCGTTCTGCTTCATCTGGGCACGGGCGCGCTCACAGAGATCAAAGACGCGCGTGGCTTCCTCTGCGTCCACGAAATACTCCTGCGGGTCAAATTTCTCGACGAAGTCGTCGAGCTCTCGCAGGATGTAGAAACCGTCCACGACAAAGGGGAGATAGCAGGCGATCTTCTTCATATCCTCTGCACTGAGCTCCGCGTCCGTGATGCCGATGAGGACGCGCTTGGCGACGTTCCGCTCGGCCGCGCCGTCCTGCAGGGCGTGCAGGAAGTACGAGACGAGGAGGACGGAGCGCGGACGCCCTCCCCAATGATCCTCCATGGCGGCGATGAGATCCTTACATCGTGCAGCCCTTGCTCCACAGCCCGACCATCGCCTCGACATTGTCCGCGCTGTGGACGAAGGCATCTCCTCCGCGGGATCGCGCAGCACGCGCATGATGAGCGCGAGGAGCTTTTGTCCACGCGCTCGCTGTCCGTACCGATGCCGATGGTCGTCGCGATGGCGCGGCGCACGGACGAGAAAGCGGATGAGGTTGTGCCCTCGATCAGCCCCATGATGTAGACGAAGTGCTCCTGCCGCCCGCAGTCCATCGTCTCGCAGATCGCTCTGCCGCAGCCCCTCCCGCAGTTTTCCCGCGAGGAGGAGCTTGCCGACGAGTTCCACGAGCTCCGTATTGCGTGCCTTTGAAGATGGCGCGGAACACATCGTAGGTGAGGATCTTCGTGTTGTTCTCGCTGAGCAGCATATCACGGATGGTGGAGAGGACTTCCTCATCGCCGCGGTCAATCCACACAGCGACCCTGCTCGGGCGCGAGGAAGCTGCTGCCGTACTTTTTCCACATCGTAGGCGCCGCGCAGAATCTGCGGCACGGTCAGTCCGGAGAAACGCTGGCGAATCAGCCGTTCCACCAGCGTCCAGATGCGCCCGACGTGCTGATGATAGTCGCGTGAGCGGACGAGACGGCGCGTATAGCGGTTCGTAGGATAGTCGGCGAGATTGTGCGCGATGGCGACGAGATCTTCCGCAGCGCCTCGCCCATCATGAGGTCAAAGGCGGGTAGAGCGCGGGCGGCAGGACATCATCGTCCACCGTAGCAGACCACGTCCTTCTTGTTGCGGCGGAAATTCGTCACAACGACATCCCAGTCATAGTCGGGTTCGCCCTTTTGTCCGTGCGGAAAAAGAGAAAATTCAGCAGTTTTTGCTCTGCTCATTCAGCGCGGGCATCGCCGCTTTCAGCTCCGCCAGAAGGGCGGCCATGTCCTCATCGCCCAGATACCAGTTGATCATCGTATTCCTCCCGTTAGTATATGCTAGATATGTGTCTGCACGATCACTTGCGCAACGAGATGTTCGCGTGAGCGTGCAGCATCGCATCAGATGAACACATAACATCCTCGAGCCGTCACCACATACGTCCCGCGAGCATCGTCAGGCGCACAAACGTGATCTCATCGTTTTCTTCAGCGTGACGGGTGTATCGCACGTCTCGCCGACCTCCTCCCCATTCACGAAAATGCGGTAGATGCCGTCCTCAAACGACTGCCGCGCATTCTCAATCGCCGCCGCAGCACTCTGCACCCTGCCCGCGATAGTCAACGCCAAAGCCAACCTTGCCGACCGTGCTCGCATCCGCGATCTCCGCGCTCGTCAGATAGCGGAGCGCCGTCTCGCCTGCTCTCCACACGCGCGTTGAACCGCGTGACCTCCGCCGTCACAAACGCATCGATCAGTTCGCCGATATCGTGCACCGCACCGATCTCATACGGGCGCGTCTCGATGGCATTCCTGTGCTTGCCGATGCGCTTTACATTCACCTGTACCTGCATAACCCCTGCCTTTCGTATCGAAAAGACACAATAACTTATCTCTACATTATAGTATAGTTGAAGGATTCATACAATAAGAAGGACATTTTGTTTTCAATGCCTTATAGCTAAGAGCAGTCGAGTACACGGTTTGATCTGCGTGTGATAAGGGATTAAGGTTTCTAAGCAGGCGCATGAAGCGAATGAGCTTCTGTGCGGTGCTCCTTTGTCGTTGAGCGAGGAGCACCTGATATTCCCGCCCTTGACAATATTCGCCCCTAATGCATACTATGATAGTAGCGTAAGAGGAGGAATTGGGTCAGTGAGCATTATCAAGAAGGACATTCCTGCGGAGTACCGTGTACGGAGGAAGCAGAGGGGGTCAATGCCATGTGTGAACTGATGGAAAAATTTGGCGAAAAAGAAGATGGAAGAGGGACGTCGTCGAGGGCGGCGCGTCGGATGCGCGACGGCATTGCTCGCGCTGGGGAAGCCTACGCTTTTCAGATCGTTGAGGCAACAGAACTGCCACAGGAAGAGGTAAAACGCTTGTCAGGGACACTTGGGGCGTAATGCGCAGAATGGGGGACTGCTCATGAAGGAAATCACTGCCTGTAAAAAGGGCGGTGTCAAACGAGATATTTACTGCATGAGTGAGTGGGAGGAATAAGGATGCAGCAGCCTGTATTCACGATGGAAGATATCGCTGCGATGGTGAAACCACTTGCCGATAAATATCGTGTGAAAGAAATTTATTTGTTCGGCTCGTATGCGCGAGGGGACGCCGACGAAAATAGCGATTTGGATTTTCTGGTTTTTGGTGGGGAACTGTTTCGGAGGACGATGATTTTTGCTTTGGCGGAGGAATTGCGGGAGATACTGAAGAAGAACGTGGATGTTTTTGAAATAGCAGAAGTCGATCCGCAGAGTAATTTCTACAAGACCATCATGAAAGAAAAGGTTTTGGTAGCATGAGATATTCCGACCGACAAAGAGTTCAGAAAATATATGAATATGCCGTTCGATTGCAGAAATATATCGTGGAAAATCACATTGATAAAGAGGCGTTGCTGAACGAGCTGCCCCTGCAGTGGCTTGTCACAACACCACTATATAATATGGGTGAGCACAGCTATCATTTATCCACCGAATATAAAGCGAAACACGGTGAAATTCCGTGGGCAATGATTGCGGGCTTGCGGCATCGGCTCGTACATAATTATGACGGAACGAATTGGAGCATTATAGCAGATGTTGTTTTTGAGGAGCTGCCCATCTTGACAATGCAGTTAGATATGTGCCTGAGGGAAGATGAGAATACGAATATTATACGATAAGGGGATGTGCAGCTGTCTCAGCCGATATAAATGCTATGCTGAGAATTGATCCGTATATTTTCTACTCACGGGAGTACCGCATGAGGCTGAGGGCTTCGTGCGGTACTCTTTTTTTACGAGCGAAATGTTCACGCAATTAGCATGACCATAAAGCAATAATGAGAATCTCGCGCAAGATGCGTCATATATGAATTGAGAATATCATTCGATTGTGAAAATTGCCCAAAACTGTGATATTACTCACATTCTAGGGACAAGGATTATAGTAACATAAAAGAACCTATGTAATGTGTTTTTCTGTGTCAAGGAAGCACTGATAAATTCAGCGATTCCTTAAACAGAACAGCGGAGGGGTGAAGGCGTGAGCAGTATCTTTCAAAAATTCAAGTATCTGATTCCTACGTCGACTTCTGCGGATGGTCATCAGGAGACGCGCGAGGGCGGGCGTACATGGGAAAACATGTACCGTGATCGCTGGTCATTTGACAAGACCGTACGCACGACGCATGGAGTCAACTGCACGGGCTCGTGCAGCTGGAACGTCCACGTCAAGAACGGATCGTGGCGTGGGAGAATCAGGCGACGGACTACCCCGGAGACGGCGCCCGATATGCCGGACTTTTTCGAGCCGCGCGGCTGTCCCGCGTGGATCGACGTTCTCGTGGTATTCTGACAGTCCGCACCGCGTGAAGTTCCCTGTACCTGCGCGGGGAGCTTGCGGCGCTCTGGCGTGAGGCGCGCGCGTCGCACGCGAACGCATACGAGGCGTGGAAGAGCATCGCCTCGGATCCCGTGAAGCAGAAAAAGTACAAAGAGGCCCGCGGCATGGGCGGCTTTGTGCGCTCCAACTGGGAGGAGGTCAGCGAGCTGATCGCCGCCTCCGTGCTCTACACGGCGTACACCTATGGCTCCGACCGCATCTTCGGCTTCTCCGTTATCCCGGCGATGTCGATGCTGAGCTATGCGGCGGGCATCCGTTTCGTCCAGCTGATGGGCGGCGTAGGACTTTCATTCTACGACTGGTACGCCGATCTCCCCGCCGGCGAGCCCGCAGATCTGGGGCGAGCAGACGGACGTGCCCGAGTCAAGCGACTGGTACAACGCGGGCTACCTCATCACATGGGGCTCGAACGTGCCGCTGACGCGTACGCCGGATGCACATTTTATGTCCGAGGTGCGCTACAAGGGGACGAAGGTCGTCTCCATCGCGCCCGACTACGCCGAGTCGTCGATGTTCGCGGATACGTGATCTCGCTGAAGGTCGGCAGTGACTCTGCTCTCGCCATGGCGATGGGACACGTGATCCTGAAGGAATACTACGTCGACAAGACCGTTCCGTTCTTCCTTGAGTACACGCGGAACATACGGACTTCCCGTTCCTCGTGCGCGTCGAAAAGCGCGCGGACGGCACGTATATCCTGGGCGCATGCTCCTCGCGCGACATGGGACGCGACGAGAAGCACGCTGATTTCCGCTACTACGTCGTGGACGATAAGACGGGCGAGATCGTCATCCCGAACGGCACACTCGCCGAGCGCTGGAGCGATCAGGAGAAATGGAACATCCGCGAGGAGAACCGCGACACGGGCGCGGAGATCTGCCCGCGTCTCTCCGTCTGGGACGATAAGACTCGGGACGGTGGAGGTCGAGCTGCCGTACTTCGGCAACGACCGCGAAAAGCGCACGCTGACGCGTGCACTCCCCGTGCGCAGCATCCAGACCGCAGACGGCGAGGTGCTCGTCACGACGGTTCACGATCTGACGCTCGCGAACTACGCGATCGACCGCGGCATCGGCGGCGAGAGTGCGGGCTCCACGAGGACGACACGCCCTATACGCCCGCATGGCAGGAGAAGTACACGGTATCGCGCCCGAGCTCGTCATCAAGACGGCGCGCGAGATCGCAGACAACGCGATCAAGACGAACGGGCGCACGATGATCATCATGGGCGGCGGCATCAACCACTGGTTCCACGCCGACATCGTCTACCGCACGATCATCAACCTCCTGCTCTTTACGGGCTGCGAGGACGCAACGGCGGCGGCTGGGCGCACTACGTCGGGCAGGAGAAGCTCCGTCCGAACGAGGGCTGGGCGCGCATCATGTCGGGCCCGACTGGCAGGCCCCGCCGAAGATGCTGAACTCCACGTCGTTCTACTATTTTTCGCGACCGATCAGTGGCGCAGCGACGAGATCCAGACGGACGCGCTCGCGGCGGCAAACGAGACGGCGCGCTATACGCATCCGGCGGACTACGCCCCTGCTCGCGGCACGTCTCTGGCTGGGCACCCGCTCATCCGACGTTCAACCGCGGCTCGAACCAGATTGCCGCAGACGCAAAGATCGGCGGGCTACGAGGGCGCGGACGGCATCAAACAGTATGTCGTGAAGAGCCTGAAGGACGGCAGCCTCGACTTTGCGTGGGCGGACCCCGATGCACCCTCAGAACTTCCCGCGCAACCTCTTTGTCTGGCGCTGCAACCTCCTCGGCTCGTCCGCGAAGGGCAACGACTACTTCCTGAAATATCTCCTCGGCACGGAGAACAGCATCTTCCAAGAGGAGGATGCCGCCGTCCGTCCGCAGGAGGTCAAGTGGCGTGAGAAGGAGGAGCTCGAAAAGCCGGGCGGCGCGCTCGACGGCAAGCTCGACCTCCTCGTCGCGCTCGATTTCCGCATGGCGGGCAACGCGCTCTACTCCGACGTCGTCCCTGCCGACGGCGACGTGGTACGAGAAGACCGACATCTCCTCGACGGATATGCACCCTTCGTCCATCCGTTCCAGCCGGCGGTCGATCCGCTCTGGGAGTCGCGGACGGACTGGGACATCTACCGCACGCTCGCACAGGCGGTCTCCGCCGTCGCAAAGGACGCAGGACTCACCCCGTACACGAACATCGCCGCGACCCCGCTCGGGCACGACAGCGAGGCAGAGCTGGCACAGCCCGACGGCGTTGTGCGCGACTGGAAAAAGGGAGAGTGTGAGCCGATCCCCGGCAAGACGATGCCGAACATCGCCGCGAACACGATCGACTACACGAAACTCTATGAGAAGTGGATCGCGCTCGGCCCGAATGCGGGCGGCAAGACGGCGAGCCACGGCAATACGTGGGACGCGGCGGAGGACTACGAGGAGATCCGCCAGCGCAACGGCATCATCGACAACAAGGACTACGTGTCCTATGGCTGCCCTCGATCTACGAGGCACGGCAGGCGATCGACGCCGTGCTCGGCATGTCGCCGACGACCTGCGGCAGGACGGCCGTCCGTGCATGGGCGGCGGTCGAAAAGCGCACGGGACTTTCGAACCTCACGAAGCTCGCGAAGGATCGCGAGGACGAGCGCTTTACCTACGATCAGGTCATCGCGCAGCCGCGTGAGACGATCACAGCGCCGACCTTTACGGGCAGCAATCAGAACCGCCGCTACACGCCCTTTACGAACAACGTGGAGGAGCTGATTCCGTTCCCGCACGCTGACGGACGCCAGCATTTCTACATGGATCACGAGGTCAGCGCGAGTTCGGCGAGGCACAGGCGGTCTACCGCCCGATCCTCGATTTCCGCCCGATGAATAGGTCACTGAACGGTCCGCAGAAGGAGATCACGCTGAAGTATCTCACGCCGCACAACAAGTGGAGCACGCACAGCATGTACTTCGATGCGCAGCAGATGCTCACGATGTTCCGCGGCGGACAGAGCGTCTGGATGAGCGAGAAGGACGCAGCCGAGATCGGCGTAAAGGACAACGACTGGATCGAGCTTTACAACCGCAACGGCGTCGTCGCCTCGCGCGTCGTCGTCTCGCCGCGCATTCCGCAGGGCGCAGTCTTTATGCACCACGCGCAGGATCGCCACATCAACGTGCCAGGCTCGAAGCCTCCGGGACGCGCGCGGAACGCACAACACCCCGACGCACATTCACATGAAGCCCACCCACCTCATCGGCGGCTACGGGCAGCTCAGCTATGGATTTAACTACTACGGCCCGACGGGCAACCAGCGCGACTCGTATGTCGTCGTGCGGCGCATGGAGGAGGTAGATTGGCTTGAAGATTAAAGCACAGATCGCGATGGTCATGAATCTCGACAAGTGCATTGGCTGTCATACGTGCTCCATCCTGTGCAAGAACGTCTGGACGAACCGGCGCGGCGCGGAGTATATGTATTTCAACAACGTCGAGACAAAAACCCGGCATCGGCTACCCGAAGCAGTGGGAGAATCAGGAAAATGGAAGGGCGGCTGGGAGCTGAAGGACGGCGAACTGAGCCTCAAGACCGGCGGCAAGATCTCGCGCCTCGCAAAGCTCTTTTACCATCCGCAGCAGCCCTGAGATGGACGACTACTATGAGCCGTGGACGTACGACTACGAGACGCTGATCCACACGAAGCGGCGCAACCACCAGCCCGTGGCGCGTCCGCGCTCGCTCATCACGCAGAAGCGCATGGAGATCAAAGTGGGGCCCTGAACTGGGAGGACGACCTCGCCGACGGACAGTCCGCACGCAAGGACTACAACCTCGGCAAGATCGGACAGGAGATCACGCTCGAGTTCCACGACATCTTCATGAAGCATCTGCCGCGTCTCTGCAACCACTGCCTCAACCCCCGCCTGCGTCGCGGCGTGCCCCTCGGGCGCGATCTACAAGCGCGACGAGGACGGCGTGGTGCTGATCTCGCAGGACGGCTGCCGCGGCTGGCGTCACTGCGTCCCCGCGTGCCCGTACAAGAAGATCTACTACAACTGGGAGACGAACAAGGCGGAGAAGTGCGTATTCTGCTTCCCGCGCCTTGAGAACGGGCTGCCGACCGTCTGCAGCGACGGCTGCGTCGGACGCATGCGCTATCTCGGCGTGCTGCTCTACGATGCGGACAAGGTGAAGGCGGCGGCATCGACCCCCGATCCGAAGGACATCTACAAGGCGTACCTCGATGCGCTCTGCGATCCGAACGATCCCGCAACGGTGAAGGCGGCGCACGAGGCAGGCATCCCTGACCGCTGGATCCGCGCGGCACAGAACTCGCCCTCGTATCAGCTCATCGCCGAGTGGCAGCTCGCGTTCCCGCTCCATCCGGAGTACCGCACGCTGCCGAACGTATGGTACGTCCCGCCCCTCAGCCCGATCGCACGGCGCGCCGAGGAGAAGGTATTCTTCCCCGGCGCAGCAGAGATGCGCATCCCCGTCGCCTACCTCGCCCAGCTCCTGACGGCGGGCGACACGGCGGCGATCGAGCGCGTCCTTGGCGTGCTGCTCGAGCTGCGCACCTACATGCGCACGAAGCAGACGGGCGAGCCGCTGCCTGCGGGGCTCACGCATGATGCGGAGACCCTACGAGGCGATGTACCGCCTGCTCGGCATCGCCAAAAGCGCCGCGATCGGTTCAACATCCCCGCAGGTGTGCAGGAGGTATCGCAGGATAAACTGCGCGAGCTGCAGGGGACGGCAGGGCTATGCCTGTCCCGGGGGTGCTGATGATGGAGACAAACAGCATTCAAAAAGGAGCTGCTCTCACCTCCTATCTCTTTGAGTACCCCTCCAGGAATGGTGGGGGAGACGTGAAGGAGTGCTGCCGCGGCGATACCGTCGCGCGTCCGCAGTCGCGCGAGGTGCTCGAGGAGTTCTTGACTACGTGGAGGAAAGCGACCCGAAGGAGTACGAGGACGCATACGTGCGTGCCTTCGACTTCTCGCAGAACACGAACCTCTACCTCACGACGCACAACCGCACCGATTTTCGGCAAGCAGTCCGAGGAGCTGCTCGCGTACAAGCAGCTCTTCCTCGATGCGGGCTATGACCTCGACCATGAGCTGCCCGACTACCTGCCCGCGCTCCTTGAGCTCGCGGCGGCCGTGCCCGAGGAGCGTGCGCGCACATCCTCGCCGCGGTGCGCCCGAAGCTGGAGCTCCTGCGTGACCGTCTGATCGAGGCGAAGCTGCCCTACGCGTTTCTGCTCGATGTCGTCCTCACGGGGGCGGCGCATCTGGAAGGAGGACGGCATCATGAAACAGTTTGTCTGGGGCGCGCTCCCTCACATTGCGTTCACGTTCCTCATCGTGGGGACGATCGTGCGCTACACCGTCTTTGAGCGGAACTGACGACGAAGTCCAGCCAGTTTCTCACGAAGGGAACCTCCGCTCGCAGGCCCCATGTTCCACCTCGGCCTCGTCATGGCACTCGGCGGCCACATCATCGGTGTGCTCATCCCGAAGGCGGCGACGGAGGCGGTGGGCATCAACGAGCACCTCTATCACATGATCGCGCTCGGCGGCGGTACACCCTGCGGGGATCCTCTCTTCCTCGGCTTCATCCTCCTGCTCGGCCGCCGTTTCGGCACCGACCGCATGGCGGTGAACACGTCGTCGATGGATCGTTTCCTCTACTTCTTCCTCTTCCTTGCCATCTTCACGGGCTGTGCGGCGACGGGCCTCAACGCCTTGGTGGGCGGGTTTGACTACCGCGAGACCATCGCGCCGTGGTTCCGCCCGTCCTTATGCTCAGCCCCGATATCTCCCTACATGGAGAACGTGCCGCTCATGTTCCGCATCCACATGCTCGCGTGGATGTCGGTCGCGATCCTCTTCCCGTTCACGCGCCTCGTGCACTGCCTCAGCGCACCGTTTGAGTATCTCTGGCGCAGCCCGATCATCTATCGGAAGAAGTAAGCGGGATTACCGTAGTATACCTGAAAGCCTCTGCATCATCGGATGCGGGGGCTTTTTCTGTTGACCAAAGGAATAGAAGCCGATATAATAGAGGGACACGTATAGAGAGAAAGGGTGGAATGTGCGATGGGAGAGGCAAAGACGGAGGCGCTGATCCATACGATGGCAGAGCAGCGCGTGCAGGAACTGCGTACTGCTCTGGAGTCGGACTTGGAGGCGGCGTGGAAAAGCGGCGTAGAGGCCGGCAAGGCGGAGGGATTCGCCGAGGGGGAGCTGCGCGGCAGCAAAAAAGCGGTCATCCGCGTCTCGATGAATCTCCTGCGTGCGGGCATTGCCCCTGCGGTTATCGCTGAGGCGGCAGAACTTCCGGAGCTGATTATCCGTAAGCTGGCACAGGACAACGGAATCGTGATCGCGTAAGAGATGCGCGGCGGATGCTTGAGGAAATACCGATGATTTGATGCGGCAACGCCGCATCTTTTTGCGTATGACAAGAGCATAGCGCGCAGCAATGGAGCTGCTGCAGGAACAAAACAGGCCGTGCAGCAACCTTTTTACTTGTAGCTGACAGAAAGCGAAGGAGATAAATTTTTGATTTGGAATCAGCTAAAAATTTTCTTTGACTTACGTGGTGATATTGCTTCGACACAGGAAATTACGAAGCGGGTCAACGCTGGTATCCGATTTCGGGGGACGAATCTCAGCGTTTTGATACTGGCGATCTTTATTGCCTCCATCGGTCTCAATATGAATAGTACGGCGGTCATTATCGGAGCGATGCTGATCTCGCCGTTGATGGGGTCGATCCTCGGGATTGGCTATGGGCTTGCCCGTTATGACAGCACGTACATACGTTCCGGTGCAGGTAATCTATTCGCCCAGTGCTCATTTCAGTTGCCACATCGACGCTTTATTTTTTTCCTCACACCGATCGATGCCCCCTCGTCCGAACTGCTTGCACGGACATCGCCGACCATCTGGGATGTTTTGATTGCTGTCTTTGGCGGGCTGGCAGGAATCATCGGCGTAACACGCAAAGAGGGCGGGAATGTCATCCCCGGTGTTGCGATTGCGACAGCTCTGATGCCTCTCTCTGCACCGCAGGATATGGCATCGCCACGGGTGTGACGGCGCATACCGTGGGCGCACTCTATCTGTTCTTTATCAATAGCTTCTTTATCTGTCTGACTGCATTTGTTGTCCTGAAACTCATTGACATCCCATCGAAGATTGAGCGGGACTCCGTAGAATTTTCAAGACAAAAACGCTATCTGATGGCCTTAGCCATCCTTGTCACGCTGCCCAGCTGTTTCGCGGCGTATCAGAGCGTGCAGGAAAATCTGGAGAACGAGCAGGCGAAAATATTTTTTGAGGAGAATTTCAAAACACCTCCGCACATTGCCATCTCCTATACCTTGGATAACGAGAAGAAAACGCTGACGGTTTTTACAATCGCTAGAATATCGAAGGATGATCTTGTGGAATTGACGGAGAAATTGCATCAAAAGACACAGCTCAAACCGTTTCACCTAGAAATCTTTTCTTCGGAAGACCGTGAAGAAATGGAGGCGATGATCGATCAGAGACTCAGTGAGACAGGAAAAAGAGCTATTCCCTCTGTTCAGGAGCAGCAGACCGTGACTGCACTCAAATCTGCCCGCGAGGAAGGGAGAAGCAGGGCATGTACATATTGGACTGGAATCGTGAGGCGCGCATCGTTTTTCCCGGAGATCTCCCGCATCGCCGTCGGGAGGTACGCGAACCTGCCGGAACAGGAGGGGATACATCGACAGCTCTGAAGGAAAACCAGATTGCGTTTATCTATCTTAACGCCGATATGGACGAAGCGTCGCGCCATCGCTCTGACCGAATGGATTTCGGACAAAGCAAAACACCGTGTAGAGGTACACTTCCTTCCTGAGACCATGTCTGCAACGGGGGAAAAGGGGCTATAGCTTTACTTTGCCAAGAGCGAGTCCGGTGTCATGTATGCGTTTATGCCGCATCTTTTTGTATGCGTCGATTCGGTCGACGTATGGATAAAGCAGCATGGTGAGGGAAGTATTTTCCCTGTGATATGGGGAAAGGAGCACAGTATGGCATTTCCGAAGGATTTCCTCTGGGGCGGGGCGGTCGCCGCAAATCAGTGCGAGGGTGCGTACCATGCGGACGGCAAGGGACTCGACATTCAGGACATCATGCCGCACGGCATCATGGGGACGCCGACCGAGGAGCCGACCGCGGACAATCTGAAGCTCACGGCGATTGACTTTTACCATCGGTATCGGGAGGATATCGCCCTCTTTGCCGAGATGGGGTTCAAGGTGTTTCGCACGTCGATTGCGTGGAGCCGCATCTATCCGAACGGGGACGATGCGGAGCCGAAACGAGGCAGGGGCTGCAGTTCTACGACGATCTCTTCGACGAGTGTCTGCGATACGGCATCGAGCCGCTCGTCACGATCTCGCACTATGAGACGCCGCTCCACCTTGCGAAAACATACAACGGATGGATGAGCCACGACCTCATTGGTTTCTACGAACGCTATGTGCGCACGATCTTTACGCGCTATCGGGATAAAGTAAAATACTGGCTGACGTTCAACGAGATCAACTCCGTGCTGCACGAGCCGCTGCTCTCGGGCGGCATCATGACGCCGAAGTCTGAGCTGTCGCTGTCGGATCTCTATCAGGCGTGCCATCACGAGGTCGTTGCCTCGGCACGCGCAGTCAAGATCGGGCATGAGATCATCCCGGACGCCAAGATCGGCTGCATGATCCTCGCGATGCCGACCTATCCGCTGACTCCCGCGCCCGACGACATGATCGCCGTCATGCAGGCGGAGCATTTTAACGACTTCTTCGGCGATATGCACGTACGCGGTGTGTACCCCGGCTATATGAAACGGTACTTTCGTGAGAACGGCATCGAGATCAGGGCGACGGAGGAGGAGCTGCGCCTTCTGCGGGAGCACACGGTGGACTTCGTTTCGTTCAGCTACTACGTCAGCATCTGTGAGGGCGCAGGCGGCACGGCGGGCGGCGGCAACATCCTCGGCGGGAAGAAAAACCCGTATCTGAGGGCGAGCGAATGGGGCTGGCAGATCGACCCGCAGGGGCTGCGGCTCGTGCTGAACCGCTTCTATGATCGCTGGCAGAAGCCGCTCTTCATCGTGGAGAACGGGCTGGGCGCAAAGGACGTGCTCGTCGCGGACGGCGCGGGCGGCATGACGGTGGAGGACGACTACCGCATCGACTATCTGAACGACCATCTCGTGCAGGTGGAGGAGGCCATCGCGGACGGCGTGCCCGTCATGGGCTATACGACGTGGGGCTGCATCGACCTCGTGAGCGCATCGACCGCGCAGATGAGCAAGCGCTACGGCTTCATCTACGTCGACCGAAATGACGACGGGACGGGGACGCTCGCGCGGCACCGCAAGAAATCGTTCCACTGGTATAGGGAACGTGATCGCGACCAATGGCGGCTGCTTGCGGCACACAGTGGAATGAGGCGCAGAGCTCCCCTGCCCATCGACCGCATTGAGGCATACGCGCAGCGCAAACTGTTTTGTGAAAAAACCCACACAACACGCGCAAGTGCGAAAGAAAAATTGTACGCGGAAAAAAACTTGTCACTTGTCACAGGCTTGTGATAAGATGAACGCAGTCGTTCGTGCGGTGCGTGCCGCACGTCAGTAGAACACCCCCAAGGGAATCGCTGCTCCAATGAGGTACCGAACGGATCAGTGCATCCCAAGACAAAGGAGGCGCATCTATGGAAACTTTGGCCGCAATCATTTTTGTCGTGATGTATATGGTGATCGTGTCGGAGAAGATCCACCGCACGGTCGCCGCGATGATCGGCGCAGTGCTCATGATGCTGCTCGGCATCCTCTCACAGGAGGTCGCGCTGCACCATGTGGACTTTGAGACGCTCGGGCTGCTCGTCGGAATGATGGTGCTCGTCGGCGTGACGAAGGAGACGGGGCTCTTTGACTACGTCGCCATCAAGGCGGCGAAATCCGCACAGGCGGAGCCGCGCCGCATCCTCGTCTACCTCTGCGTGATCACGGCGGTATTCTCCGCCTTCCTCGACAACGTGACGACGGTGCTGCTCATGGTGCCGGTGACGTTCAGCATCACAAAGATTCTGAAACTCGATCCGATGCCGTATCTTCTGACGCAGATCATCGCCTCGAACATCGGCGGAACGGCGACACTCATCGGCGACCCGCCGAACATCATGATCGGCAGTGCGGTCAAGGAACTGACCTTCGTCATGTTCATCGAACATCTCGCGCCGATCGCCATCGTATGTATGGCGGTTGTGCTCTTTATCATGGCGACGATCTACCGCAAGAGCCTCGTGACGACGCCGGAGCTGCAGGCGGAGCTGATGCAGATGGACGAAAAGGCGGCGATCACGGATCACGCCCTGCTGAAGCGGTCGCTCTTCGTGCTGGGGACTGACGATCCTCGGATTTTTCACGCACTCCTTCACGCATATTGAGTCCTCGCTCATCGCGCTCTCGGGCGGCTTCCTGCTGCTCCTCCTCGCGGGCGGCAGCGAGCATCTCGTGGAAAAAGGCGATGCACGCGGTCGAGTGGCCGACGATCTTCTTCTTTCATCGGACTCTTTATCGCGGTCGGTGGCCTGATCGAGGTCGGCATCATCGCCCAGCTCGCGGAGACGGCGGTCAATGCGACGGGCGGCGACCTGACGGCAACGTCACTCCTCATCCTCTGGATGAGTGCGATCATCTCGTCCGTGCTGGACAACATTCCGTTCGTCGCGACGATGATTCCGCTCATTCAGAACATGGGCGCGATGGGCATCACGAACCTCGAGCCGCTCTGGTGGTCGCTCGCGCTCGGCGCGTGCCTCGGCGGCAACGGGACGCTCGTCGGCGCATCGGCGAACCTCATCGTGGCGGGGATGGCGGCGGAGCGCGGCGTACACATCAGCTTCGTCCGCTACTTCAAGATCGGCTTCCCGCTCATGCTGCTCACGATCGTCCCTCTCGACGGTCTACGTCTACGTGCGCTATCTGCTCTAAAACATAAAAAGAAAAATTATTCTTTGCAGGAAAATAGAGCGTTTGCGCGAATCAAATAAATACAGGAAAATTGTGGGAGACACCGACACAGTTTCGGTGTCTCTTTTGACCGAGGAATATTTTGCTTTCTGCGCGCTGCATAGGGAGCAGGGCGTATCATCAGGCAGGAGGGAGCTATGTTTATTCTTGCATCGGCATCGCCGCGCCGCCGCGCGCTCCTGCGCCAGATCGGGGCGCAGTTCGTCTCGATCGCGCCCGCCGTCGCGGAGCGCAAGGACGGGGAGCACCCGCGCGACGATGTGATCTACAATGCGCTGACGAAGGCGCGCAAGGTGGCGGAGGAGTACCCCGACCACGCCGTCCTCGGGGCGGATACGGCGATTGTTCTCGGCGGCAAGTCATTCGGCAAGCCGCGCGACGCCGAGGAGGCGCGCCACATTCTCTCTCTGCTGGAAGGACGCCAGCACACCGTGTTGACGGGGATCGCGTGGGTCGTGGACGGCCGCGTGGTCACGGATGCGGCGGAGACGACGGTGCGCTTTGCACCGATGTCGCCGGCGGAGATCGCCGCATACGTCGCGACGGGCGAGCCGATGGGCAAGGCGGGAGCGTATGCGATTCAGGGGCGCGCGGCCGTCTACATCGAGGAGATTCACGGCTCGTTCTCGAATGTCGTCGGACTGCCCCTCTACGCCGTGGCGGCGCTTGCGCGCACGGCGGGCGTCGTCATGGAGGCGGCGGACGATGCCGCTCTCTGACCTCCCGCACGGGGAGCTGCCACGCGAGCGGCTTCTGGCGCATGGGGCGGCGGTACTCAGCGACGCGGAGCTTTTGGCCGTTCTCCTGCGTACGGGGCGGACGGGCGAGCATGTCCTCGATCTCGCGCGCGGCATCGTCGCGCAGTTTCGCGAGGAGGGGCTCGCGGCGATCCTGCGCATGCCCGCCGCCGAGTTTGCGCGCATCCCGGGCATCGGCGGGGCAAAGGCGGCAACGGTACTCGCCGCCCTAGAGCTCGGCCGACGCGCCTACGCGGGGACGCGCGGGATGCCGCACCTGAACGAGGCAGCGGATGTGATGACGCTCCTTTCGGCGCGCTGTCATGCGGAGCGGCGCGAGCACTTCTTCGTCCTGCCGCTCTCGGCAAAGAACGAGCTGCTGATGCTCGCCGATGTGTCGACGGGGACGCTCACGAACGCGCTGGTGCACCCGCGCGAGGTGTTCGAGCCCGCGATCCGCTGCGGCGCGGCGCACGTGATCGTCGCACACAACCACCCGAGCGGCGACCCCACGCCGAGCGCGGAGGATCACCGCCTCACGCGCAGCCTGTACGAGGCGGGGAAACTGCTCGGCATCCCCGTGACGGATCATGTCGTCGTCGCGCGGGACGGCTTCTTCAGTTTTGCCGAGGAGGGGCTGCTGCCCTCGTGAACGAATACTTTTTTTTCGCAGAAAAAGGATTTGCCGTTTTATCATCGAAATATACCGATAAAGCATAGCCAACAATATGCAGCAATTTAGGAGGGATTATGATGAGTGACATCAAGAAAATTCTCGTCCCTGTCGATGGTTCGGTCAACGGCTGCAAGGCTGTGGACGAGGCACTCTCGATCGCGGAAAAATGCGGTGCGGAGCTGGATTTTTGTCTACGTCGCGAGCAACATCAACAAGCGATATCCCGAGCCATATCGTCTTTGACCGCATCTGGGAGAAGCTGCCCGAGAGCCTGACGGCGCGCAAGCACGTCAAGAGCGGGCACGTCGCCAAGCGCATTCTGGAACTGGCCGAGGAGGAGAAGGCGGATATCATCATCATGGGCAGCCGCGGTCTCGGTCTCCTCAAGGGGGTCTTTATCGGCAGCGTCAGCCAGAAGGTGGTGGAGGAGTCGAAGATCCCCGTCATGGTCGTTAAATAGGAGGTGCAGCCATGACGGTACGTGAGCGTTTGAGGAGCAGGAGGCGGTTCTGCTGTCGCCGCTGGCGGCGCGCAGCGTGGATGCATCGCGCAGTCATCCGATGGCGGAGTGCCCCTTTTCGCACCAAAGTTCCAACGCGACCGTGACCGCATTCTGCATTCCAAGTCCTTTTCGCCGGCTGAAGCACAAGACGCAGGTCTACATCGTGGCGGGCGACCACTACCGCACGCGCATGACGCACAGCCTTGAGGTGGCGCAGATCTCGCGCACGATCGCGCGGAGTCTGCGGCTCAACGAGGATCTGACGGAGGCGATCGCCCTCGGGCACGATGTCGGACACACGCCGTTCGGACATGCGGGCGAGGCGGTGATGGAGGAGATCCTCGGGCATTTTGCCCACAACGAGCAGAGCCTGCGCATGGTGGAGATCCTAGAGCGCGGCGGGCACGGGCTGAACCTTACGGGCGCGGTGCGCGACGGCATCCTGAACCACACGGGAAAGGGGATGCCGTCGACGTTTGAGGGACGCATTGTCCGCATCGCCGACCGCATCGCCTACCTCTGCCACGACTATGACGACAGCCTGCGTGCGGGGCTCCTCACGGCGGATGATCTGCCGGCAGAGGTGCGCGACGCGTTCGGTACGGATACGTCGGCGATGATCACAAGCATGGTGTCGGATATGATCGTCACCTCGGAGGCACGCGGCGACGCGGCGCTCTCCCCAGAGGTGCAGCATGTGATGGATGCGTTCCGCAGCTTTATGTTCGAGCACATCTACCACTCCAAGACGCTCGCGCACGAGCGCGCCCAGGCGGGCTATGTCCTGCGCGCGCTGATGGATCACTTCACCGTGTACTTTTGACACGCTGCCGCGCGAGTTTCATCGCGCGGGCGGAGCGGTGGGGCGCGAGCAGTGCGTCGTGACTACGTGGCAGGGCTGACGGACAGCTACGCCGTCGCGCTGTTCCGCGAGATCTACATCCCGCCCGTCGATCAGATGACCATCAAACCAATATAAGGAGAAACCCTATGCGTGACCCGAGGATGGAGGCGTTCGCGCAGCAGGTGCGCGCAGGAACGGACATCCTCGCCGTCGTGCAGAGCTATGTATCTCTGAAGCGCAAGGGCAACCGCTACTGGGGCTGCTGCCCGTTCCACAGCGAAAAAGACCGCATCGTTTTCCGTTGTGCCGTCGGAGGGCTTTTTACCGCTTCGGCTGCCATGCGGGCGGCGATGCGTTCAAATTTCTCTCGCTCATCGAGCACATCACCCCTTTGAGGCGATTCTGCGGCAGGCGGAGCAGCTCGGCATCGAGCGCCCCGCACGCAAAGCGCGACGCACAGGAGGAGGCGCGCCTGCGCGCCCTCGACGACCTGCGCCGCGTAAACGCACTCGCGCGTGACTTCTTTCACAACTGCCTCACCATGACGCGCTACGGCGCGGCGGGCAAGGCATACCTCGCGGGCGCGGCATCACGGACGTTGCCATCGAACGCTACGGCATCGGCTTTGCCCCCGGATGCGTGGTCAAAGCTCTCCGATGCGTTCCAAAAGCGCGGCATCGCGGAGCACGTCCCTCGTCGATGCGGGGCTTGCCGTGCGGCGTGAGCGTGGGGACGGGATCTACGACCGCTTTCGCGGACGTGTCATCATCCCCATCGCGGATGAGCGCGGGCGCATTGTCGGCTTTCGGCGGACGTGCGCTCGGCGATGCCCAGCCGAAATATCTCAACACGGCGGAGACGCCTGTCTTTAACAAGCGAAAGCTCTTTCGGCATGGATCGTGCGCACAGTGCGATCGCCCGCGCGGGCTATACCATCGTCGTCGAGGGCTAGCATGGACGCGATTGCTGCGTGGGAGGCGGGCGTTGACAACGTCGTCGCGACGCTCGGCACGTCGTTCACGAGCGACCACGCCGCACTGCTCCTGCGCCGCGCACCCGCGCATCGTCTTCTGCTACGACAGCGACCGCGCGGGACAGGAGGCGACCCTGCGCGCGCTCGCGGCGGTGCATGGGCGCGCGGCGGAGCTGCGCGTCCTCCTCCTGCCCGACGGCAAGGATCCCGATGAGTACGTGCGCACGCACGGCGCGGATGCGTTCCGCGCCCTCGTCGAGACGGCCGTGCCCGCGCCCGCCTTTCCACCTGCGCCATATCCGCGCGCAGATGGCGGACGGCATCGAGGGACAGCGTACGGCGCTGCGCGCGATGCTGCCCTGTCCTCGCGGAGCTGGATCCTGTGGAGCGCGCTGCATACGTGAGCTGCACGGCGGCAGAGCTCTTTTCGACGAGGGGTCGTTGCCGACGCTCTGCGCCGCTGGCTGCGGCGCGGTGGTGCAGCAGAGAACCTGCCGCACCCACTGCGGGCACGCCCGTACGACGTGCGGATCGTGCCCTGCAGCGCGCAGGGCGACAGCTCATCGCGGCCGTGCGGCAGGATCCCGATTTTCGCGCAGATCACGGCGGCCGTGCCGCTCGATGCGTTTCCCGATGAATTTCTTTCGGCACGATTTTTTGCGCCGTTGCCGCGCAGATCGCGGCGGGGGCGTGATTGATGCGGATTTTATCGCGGCGCAGCCCGGCGGAGGAGAGCGCGGAGATCACGCGTGCGCTGGTCGAGGAGCCGCCCACGTCGGAGGCACGCGCGGGTGCGCTCGCGGTATTTCGGCGGGCGCATCTGACCGCCGCCCTCGCACAGCATACACATCGTGCAGAAACGATGATGCAGGAAGGAAAAAGCGGGCTACGTTGACGAATTAAACGAAGTGAAGCGCATTCAGGATGAGCTTTGCCCACATCGGCACGCAGGAATAAATATGCAGATTCCTTTAACAACTGACCTGCGGAGAACGATATAATAAGTAATAGTAATTATTTAGAAAAAAATACGAACTGAAAGGAGGGGCAGCGTGCAGACCGCGGCATTACGAAAAGAAACGGAGCAGACGGCTACGCCTGTAGAGATCATGGATCTGCTGAAGAAAGGGCAGAGCAAACGGCGGGACACTCACCCTGCAGTGAGTTGATGGACGCGCTCGCGCAGGACAGCGTGACCCCCGACGCAATGGATGCGCTGTATCAGCGCTGCATGGATGAGGGCATCGAGATCATCGACGATGCCGATGTCGGCGCAGAGGATGACGCAGCGGATTTCGCCGATGATTTGGAGGATAAGGACGAGACGGACGCCGATGTCGATATCGACCTCTCCGTACCCGAGGGTGTTGCGCTCGACGACCCCGTCCGCATGTACCCTCAGGAAATCGGGCGCGTTCCCCTGCTGACCGCAGAGGAGGAGGTCGATCTCGCACGCCGCATGGAGGCGGGCGATGAGACGGCACGCCACCGTCTGGAGGAGGCGAATCTGCGCCTCGTCGTCAGTATCGCGAAGCGGTACGTTGGGCGCGGCATGATGTTCCTCGATCTCATCCAAGAGGGGAATCTCGGGCTCCTGAAGGCGGTCGAGAAGTTCGACTACAGCAAGGGCTATAAATTCAGCACCTATGCGACGTGGTGGATCCGGCAGGCGATCACGCGTGCCATCGCCGACCAGGCGCGCACGATCCGCATCCCCGTGCACATGGTCGAGACGATCATTGAGTATATCCGCGTCTCGCGTCAGCTCCTGCAGGAGCTCGGCCGCGACCCGACGCCGGAGGAGATCGCGCACCGTATGGGACTGAGTGTGGCGCGTGCGTGAGATCATGAAGATCTCGCAGGAACCCGTGTCCCTTGAGACGCCGATCGGCGAGGAGGAGGCACACATCTTTCCGATTTTATCGAGGACGAGGCGGCACCCGACCCCGCAGATGCGGCGTCCATGCTGCTGCTCAAAGAACAGATCTCGGAGGTGCTGACGACGCTCGCCCCGCGTGAGGCGGAGGTGCTGCGTCTGCGGTTCGGCCTGTGGACGGACGCCCCGCACCCTCGAGGAGGTTGGACAGAACTTTGGCGTGACGCGTGAGCGCATCCGCCAGATCGAGGCGAAAGGCTCTGCGGAAACTCAGACATCCCGTGCGCCTGCGCAAACTACAGGGAAAATTTTTGACGCGTGAGGTGGGAGAGCCTACCCAACATCGACAGGAGGACAGCCCTATGCCAGAGGGGACGGAGCAAAAGAAAGCGCCGAGCACCGACATCATTGAGCGACCGCTTTGCCAAGGGTAAGAAGAACGGTGGGGCGCTGCTTTTTGGTGAGCTCATCGACGCGCTGCAAAAACAGGATATGTCCCCCGATGAGATGGACGATATGTACCAACGCTTCAGCGATGAGGGCGTGGAGATTGTCGATGATGTGGCGGCGGCGGGGGACGCGGCAGACGATGATGGCCCCGACAAGGAGGAAGAGGTCGAGATCGACCTCTCCGTGCCCGAGGGTATCTCACTGGACGACCCCGTCCGTATGTATTTGAAGGAAATCGGACATGTCCCCTCCTCACGGCCGAGGAGGAAGTCGCCCTCGCTCAGCGCATGGAGGCGGGCGACGAGGAAGCGCGGCATCGTCTGGAGGAGGCGAATCTGCGCCTCGTCGTCAGCATCGCGAAGCGCTACGTCGGACGCGGCATGCTCTTTCTCGATCTCATCCAAGAGGGGAATCTCGGGCTCCTGAAGGCGGTCGAGAAGTTCGACTACAGCAAGGGCTATAAATTCAGCACCTATGCGACGTGGTGGATCCGGCAGGCGATTACGCGTGCCATCGCCGACCAGGCGCGTACCATCCGCATCCCCGTGCACATGGTTGAGACGATCAACAAGCTCGTGCGCATCTCGCGCCAGCTCCTGCAGGAGCTCGGCCGCGACCCGCGCCCCGAGGAGATCGCAAAGGAGATGGGCATCAGCGTCGCACGCGTCCACGAGATCATGAAGATCGCACAGGAACCCGTGTCGCTTGAGACGCCGATCGGCGAGGAGGAGGACTCCCACCTCGGCGACTTCATCGAGGACGAGGCGGCACCCGCACCGGCGGAGGCGGCATCGTTCATGCTCCTGCGGGAGCAGCTTGAGGAGGTCTTTGGAGACACTGACCGACCGCGAGAAGAATGTCCTGCGCCTGCGCTTCGGCCTTGAGGACGGGCGCTCGCGCACACTGGAGGAGGTCGGGCAGAGCTTCGGCGTGACGCGCGAGCGCATTCGCCAGATCGAGGCCAAGGCACTGCGCAAACTCCATCACCCGAGCCGCAGCAAGGTGCTGCGGGACTTCCTTGAGTAGCTGGCGAAACCGCAAACATTTTTCTTGACAGCAGGGCATACAGCCTTTATAATACGCTTGTCTGACACATTCCTCGATAGCTCAGTCGGTAGAGCGTCTGACTGTTAATCAGAATGTCACTGGTTCGAGTCCAGTTCGAGGAGCCATTTGAATTTTTTGGAGTGTAACGAGAGGTTACACCCTTTCTTATATTTGTTTGCGGGGATGTGCCCCGCATAGTGAAACGACAAGGAGGGGGCTATGCAGCTCGATGCGCGGCTGGCGGCGATTGCGGCGCTTGTTCCGCACGGAACGACACTGGCGGACATCGGCGCAGACCATGCCCTACCTCGCAGCGACGCTTGTCCTGCACGGGCACGCGCCGCGTGCGGTCGTCGGTGACCCTCAGCGCGGGCGCGTGCGCGGCGGCGCGGCAGACGGTCGGCGCACAGCGGCTCACACGCCAGATCGATGTGCGGCAGGGCGATGGGCTCTCCGTCCTTCTGCCGGGCGAGGCGGAGAGCATTGTCATCGCGGGCATGGGCGGCGGACTTATCGCCGATATCCTCGCGGGGGCGCAGGACATCCTCGGGGACGTCGGGACGCTTGTTCTCCAGCCGATGAACGGCGCAGAGAAGCCGCGCCGCTGGCTCTATGCGCATGACTGGACGATCGAGAAGAGACGCTTGCCCGTGCGGGCGGACATCTCTATGAGATCATCCGCGCCGTGCACGGACACACGGCGATGCCCGATGAGGCGCTGCTCCACATCGGCACACAGCTCGTTCAGCAGCGTGACCCGCCCTCGGTGAGCACATTGCGCGCAAGGCAGCGCGGCTCGCTCGTGCCGCGGAGGGCATGGAGGGGAGCGCGGAGGCGCGCCGGAGTGCGGAGTACCGCGAGACGGTGTCACTCTTGGCGGCACTGCGGACAATGCAGGCGCTCATCCATGCGGATCGACGAACATCCTAAGCCCCGTCGAAATGGGGGAGAAACCCTAGCGCTCTAAGCCTCCCCCGTCGCAACGGGGAGAAACCTAGTGCTCCCCTAAGCATCCCTTATCGGAACAGGGAGAAACCGAGCGTTCTTTGCCTCCCCGTCGCAACGGGGAGGGGGACCGCTTGCGGTGGTGGGGGGCGCCTTGAAGAGATCTGTCAACGGACATCGAAAAACAACAGCGCAGCGCATCAAAAAGAACGCACATCATTTCTCCCCCATCGAAAAACCCAACGCATCTAAGGAGGTCGCCCTATGCTCAGCTGTCAGGTCGTCATGAACGCCCTCGAACGCATTGCCCCACGCCATCTGGCGGAGGACTGGGACAACACAGGACCGCTTTGTCGGCAGCTTTTTCACAGAAGGTGGAGCGCATCCTCGTCGCGCTCGACGTGGACGACATTGTCGTCGCCGAGGCCATCGAACGCAGCGCGGACATGATCGTCGCGCATCACCCCGCAATCTTTCGCGGCATGAAGCAGCTGCGCACCGACCTCCCGCTCGACGGCGGCTCGCCGCGCTCCTTACGCACGGCATCGCCGTCGCGGCAGCGCATACGAACCTCGACATCACGCGCGGCGGCGTGAACGACGTCCTCGCAGAGCGTCTGGGACCGAGAAAGCTCAGCAGCTTCATCATGGTCGCGCAGGCGGACGGCAGCGCGGAGAGCCTCGGACGCATCGGCACGCTCCCCGCCCCCGTCGCCATCGACGACTTTGCCCATAGCGTGTGCGAGCGGCTCGGCGTCTCCCACGTGCGCCTCGTACGTGCCGCCGATCGCCCCGTACGGCGCGTGGCCGTTGTCGGCGGTGCGGGCGCGGAGTTTATCGACACAGCCGTGCGGCGCGGCGCAGATGTCTACCTCACGGGGGATGTCAAGTACCACGAGGCACAGCGCGCCGCCGAGCAGGGCATGCACCTCATCGACGCGGGGCATTTCGGCACGGAGCGCCCCGTTCTCCCCGTCCTCGCCGACCTCCTGCGCGCGGAGCTCGCGGCGGAGCACGGGACGGTGGAGATCCACGTGACCGAGACACAGCGCGACGTATTCGACGTCATTATATAGGAAAGGGAATCTATGGAGCAGAAGCATATCCGCAATTTTTCCATCATCGCCCACATCGACCATGGAAAATCCACCATTGCCGACCGCCCTCATCGAGTACACGGGGACACCCAGTGAGCGCGAGATGGAGGCGCAGGTGCTCGACAGCATGGATCTCGAGCGCGAGCGCGGCATCACCATCAAGGCACAGACCGTGCGGCTCGACTATCGCGGCGAGGACGGGGAACTGTATGAGCTGAACCTCATCGACACGCCGGGACACGTCGACTTCAACTACGAGGTCTCGCGCAGCCTTGCTGCGTGCGAGGGCGCACCTCGTCGTGGACGCGGCGCAGGGCGTGAGGCACAGACCCTGGCGAACGTCTACCTCGCGCTCGAGCACGACCTCGAGATCGTGCCCGTCATCAACAAAATCGACCTGCCGAGTGCCGAGCCCGAGCGCGTCGAGGAGGAAATCGAGGACAGCATCGGCCTCGACACGAGTGCCGCCGTCCTCGCCTCGGCTAAGACCGGCATCGGCATCAAGGAAAACCTCGACGCCGTCGTCGCTTACATCCCGCCGCCCGAGGGCGACGCGGATGCACCGCTGCGCGCGCTCATCTTTTGACCCTACTCGACGCATACAGGGCGTGATCGCTCACGTGCGCGTCAGCGAGGGCGTGATCCAAAAAGGGCATGAAGCTGAAACTCGCGGCGACGGGCAAGACCTTCGAGGTCACGGACGTCGGCTGCTTCCGCCCGCGTCCCGTCGATACGGGCGAGCTCCGCACGGGCGAGGTCGGCTTTATCGCGGGGGCACTCGGGCGACGTACGCGACGTGCGCGTCGGCGATACCGTCACGGGTGCCGAACGCCCCGCTGCTGAGGCGCTGCTGGCTATCGCGGCGTCACGCCCATGGTCTTCTGCGGCCTCTATCCCGAGGACAGCAAGGACTACGACAACCTCCGCGAGGCACTCGAAAAACTCCAGCTCAACGACGCCGCCCTCGTCTTTGAGCCCGAGACCTCCATCGCCCTCGGCTTTGGCTTTCGCTGCGGCTTCCTCGGCCTCCTCCACATGGACGTCATCCAGGAGCGCCTCGAACGCGAGTACAACCTCGGCCCTCATCATGACCGCGCCCTCCGTCGTCTACCACGTCTACCGCACGGATGGCACCATGCGCGAGGTCAGCAACCCCGCCGACCTCCCGCCCGCGACCGAGATCGAGCACATCGAGGAGCCGTGTGTCAAGGCGACCGTCATCGTGCCGAAGGACTACGTCGGCGCCGTCATGGAGATCTCACAGGAAAAACGCGGCGTGTTCCAGACCATGGACTCACCTCGACGCGACGCGTGTCACCGTCATCTACCACATCCCGCTGAACGAGATCCTTTATGACTACTTCGACCGTCTGAAATCCGCCACGCGCGGCTACGCCTCCCTCGACTACGAGCTGATCGACTACCAGACCAGCAATCTTGTCAAGCTCGACATCCTCCTCAACGGCGACCCCGTGGACGCCCTCTCAACCATCGTTCACCGCGACCGTGCCGCCGCACGCGGCCGCCAGCTCGCGACCAAGCTGAAGGAAATCATCCCCCAGCAGATGTTCGAGATCCCCATCCAGGCGGCCATCGGGAGCAAAATCATCGCGCGCGAGAATGTGCGCGCCCGCCGCAAGGATGTCCTCGCAAAATGCTACGGCGGCGACATCACGCGCAAGCGCAAACTCCTCGAAAAAGCAGAAGGAAGGCAAAAAGCGCATGAAGGCCGTCGGCAGTGTCGAGCTCCCGCAGGAAGCATTCATGGCGGTGCTGAAAATTGACGACTGACGCACGCGGGGCAGAGGGAGAGCCGTGGGGCATCTACGTCCACATCCCCTATTGCGTGAAAAAATGTGCATACTGCGACTTCGTCTCCGCCCCGTCCGCGCAGCATGCGGCGGAGATGGAGGCCTACGCGGCGGCGCTGACGGCAGAGATCCCTGCGCGAAGTGCCGCCGCTTCGTGCCCGGTGGGGTGCGGCGGCGACCATCTACGTGGGCGGCGGCACGCCGACGGCACTGCCCGCGCTGCTCCTCACGGGACTGCTGGAGACACTCCGCACGGCGGCGGGAACGCCTGTGGAATGCACTATCGAGGCAAACCCCGGCACCGTGGACGCAGCGTACCTCGGTGCACTCCGTGCGGCGGGCGCGAACCGCCTCAGCCTCGGCGTACAGAGCTTTGACGATGCGCTCCTCTATGGCATCGGGCGCATCCACACCGCTGCGGAGGCGGCGCAGGCATTTCACGCGGCGCGCGCGGCGGGATTCGAGAATATCAGCATCGACCTCATGTACGGACTGCCGGGGCAGACACTTGATCACCTGCGCCGCAGCGTCGCGGCGGCCGTCGCCCTCGCGCCGGAGCACCTCTCCGTCTACGGACTGACCGTCGAGGAGGGGACGCCGTTCGCGGCGATGCAGGCGGCAGGGCGGCTTGACCTCCCCACGGAGGAGGCGTCCGAGGAGATGTATGACTTCCTCATGGCGGAGCTGCCCGCGCGCGGCTACGCCCGCTATGAGATCGCGAACTTCGCGCAGCCGGGCTTTGAGAGCCGTCACAACCGCGGCTATTGGCACATGACCCCCTACCTAGGCCTCGGCGCGGCGGCGCACGGCTATGTGGACGGTGAGCGCTGGGCGAACGAGGCGGACATCCCCGCCTACATCCGCGCCATGCGCGCGGGCACGAGCGTCCGCACGCCCGAGGACGGCGCGCGCACACGAGCGCGTGCGATGGAGGAGTATGCCTTCCTCGCCCTGCGCACGGCGGAGGGCATCGACGCGGTGGACTTTCATCGCCGCTGGGGGCGAGACTTGGAGGAGGTCTACGGCGCGGTAATCGCACACTACGCTGCGCTCGGCCTCCTTCGCCGCACGGCGGCGGGCGCTGCGCTGACGGCGGCAGGCATGAAACTCGGCAACGAAGTCTTTGCCGCATTTTTGCTTGAGGAGTAGAGTTGTGGTATGATGATACGAAGTGCGGCACTGCTGTTCGCGCGAATACCTCGTTTGCAAGCGGAGGAAGTGCGCCGCTGGGGTTCGCTTTTGACAGCAATATCCACGGACATAGCGGTATGTCTCATCATACCGTGTGGGAGATATGGAATGATTGAACAGGAGAAATTTCCATGAAAACACTGACCATGATCGAAATGCAGGGCTGCCCTTACTGCGCGAATGCCCATCGTGCCATCGACGCACTGCGCGCAGAGGGCGGCGTGTACGCGGATGTTCCGCTCACCTTCATCGACGAGAACCGCGAGCCCGCGCGCACCCAGCCCTACGCCGGGCAGTACTACTACGTCCCGAGCATCTTTATGGACGGCACGAAACTCTACGAGGCACAGCCGGGCCAGAGCTACGAGGCCATCTATGCTGAGGTAAAGAACGCGTTTGATGCGGCAAGCGCTGAGTAAGGGGACGCGGTTTACACGAGGCTGACAATCTTGTGTAACAGCTTTGCCTTTTGTGCCCTTCCACCGCTTGCACGGTCCTCTTGCTGACCTGTCCAAGAAGCAAGTCCACAGGACGAAGCTGATTGGGTAACAGGTCGTATGGGAAAAACGTCCCAAGAACACGAGCGACAGCGATGTGTGATTGGCTGACGCTGACCGCCCCCATGATAACGGGGAAGGCTTTTGGAGGATCACGGCATAGTAGCTAGTAGCTCGCTTGCGGGAGAAGTGGCGAGCACAGCGAGCCGATGGGGCGGCAGCTACATCGGCTCGTGAATTGCAGCACGAATACGTGAGAATTCACTCACAAAACGAAATAAAACTTGTAAAAATTGTTTGAAATGACGCATAATAAACAGCGAATTAGATTTAGCGCATTCCTATGGAGAAATGCGCAGCTGAAAAGGATGAGGTGATTGTATGCATCAACCGGTCACGGACAACCCTTCGTCATTATGGTCATCAACATGGTCATTGTCTTTGCTGTGTTGACGGCGGTGTGGGGCTCATCGAGCTTGTCCATCTGATTGATCCAACCAAGAAAAAGGAAGTGCCGGCAGCGCCGCCGCAGGCAGCTGCTGCACCTGCTGCACCCGTTATGGCTGCCGCACCTGCCGCCGCGGATGAGGGCGTCAGCGCGAGACCATCGCAGTCATCGCCGCCGCCGTCGCCGCCTGCGGCTGCAGCCCCTGCACAGATCAAGGCCGTGCGTCCGGCGGAACAGCCCTCGTGGAGCCGTTATGCCCGCGAGCGCGGGATGCGCTAAGGAGGGATCATCATGGACTTTATCAATGCATTTTCCGTCTCCCTGCAGGCGATTGGTCAGGGCAGTGGATTCTCCGGATTCACATCCGGCAACCTCATCATGATCTTCGTTGGACTGGTGCTCCTCTACCTTGCGTTTGCCCGTGACTTCGAGCCGCTGCCCTCAGCCCGATCGCCTTTTGGCTGTATCCTTGCGAACATTCCGTTCAACGGCTTTGAGGAGCCCTGGCGTCATGTCCGCGATCGGCATGGGCATCAGTACGAGATCTTCCTCCGCTCATCTTCCTCGGTGTCGGCGCAATGACGGACTTCGGTCCCTGATCGCCCGCCCGTCGAGTCTTCTTATGGGCGCGGCGGCGCAGTTCGGCGTCTTTGTCGCTCTGATCGGCGCGATGATGCTCGGCTTCAATGCACAGGAGGCAGGTTCCATCGGCATCATCGGCGGTGCGGACGGCCCAACCTCCATCTACCTCGCCTCCAAGATGGCCCCGCACCTCCTCGGCGCGATTGCCGTTGCGGCGTACACCTACATGGCCCTCGTGCCGCTCATCCAGCCGCCCGTCATGAAGCTCCTCACCTCGAAGCGGGAGCGCGAGGTCGTCATGGAGCAGGCACGTGAGGTCACGAAGTTCGAGCGCATTGCCTTCCCGATCGTCTCGACCATCTTCATCAGCCTTCTCCTGCCGTCCATCACCGCCCTCCTCGGGATGCTGATGCTCGGCAACCTCTTCCGCGAGAGCGGCGTGACGGATCGTCTCTCCGATACGGCGCAGAATGCGCTCATCAACACCGTCACCATCTTCCTCGCACTCGGCACGGGACTCACGATGAGCGCTGAGAGCTTCCTCGTCAAGCAAACGCTCATGATCATCGGACTGGGCCTGGTCGCCTTTATCTTCGGTACGGCGGCGGGGGTTGTCCTCGGCAAGATCATGTGCCGTGCGACGGGGTGGAAGATCAACCCGCTCATCGGTTCGGCGGGCGTCTCGGCCGTCCCAATGGCGGCGCGCGTCAGCCAGATCGTCGGCATCAAGGCAAAGCCCGGCAACTACCTCCTCATGCACGCCATGGGGCCGAATGTTGCCGGCGTTATCGGCACCGCCGTCGCCGCAGGTGCGATGCTCGCGATGCTGATGTAATGCGTGCGCCTGTTGGCGAATGCTCTCTATTTGACAAAAATCATCCTTCCTCTGTACTATGGGGGAAGGATTTTTGTATTCTTCGCACACTTCCACCGAAGAACCGATAAGAACAAGTGGGAAAAGAAAGAAAGTGCCGCCCAAGACAAAAGAAAGGCGCGGGCTTTTTATCATGGGAGGAAATTTATGCGCGGCATATTCTACGGCATCGGCGTCGGTCCGGGCGACCCCTGAACTGCTCACCGTCATAGGCAATCAAGGCAATTGAGGCAGCAGATGTCCCTCATTGCCCCCAAGACCGAGAAGAAGGACGGCAGCGTCGCCCTCAAGATCGCCCGTCCCTACCTCAAAGAGGGCGTCGAGATCGTCTCATCAGGTCTTCCCCATGGTCAAGGGACTTCGCGAAAAATCCCGAAGCATGGGAGGAAAACAAAGCAGAGATCCTCGCCCTCCTCGACGCGGGGAAGAACGTCGCCTTCCTCACCCTCGGCGACCCCATGTTTTACAGCACCTACATCTACGTTTTCCGTTTCATGGAGCAGGAGGACGTCGAGATCGTCACCATCCCCGGCGTACCCGCCTTTGCCGCGATCGGCAGCCGTCTCAATCGCCCCCATCGTGGAGGGCGATGACATCCTCGCCATCATTCCCCGGCACGGCGGACCGCGCAGACATCGAGAAGATTCTCTCCGCCGTGCAGAGCGCTGTCGTCATGAAGGTCTACCGCAACTCCCCGAGATCATTGACCTTCTCGCAGAAAACCACATGGCGGAGGATGCCGTCCTCGTCAGCCGTGCAGGGCTCGACGATGAGAAGATCATCCGCGACATCGGTGCGCAGCGCGGCGAACCGCTGAACTACCTTTCCACTATTCTTGCACGGAGGAACTGACATGAGAGCATTGGGAACGATTTTCCTCATCGCCGCCACCCTCGTCCTCAGCGCGTGCGGTGCGCCCGCCCCTCCACGGGCAGCGGAGCGGGCGGCACGTATGCTGCCGTGACGGATGACAACGGACGCACGGTCAGCTTTGACCAAAAGCCTGCGCGCATTGCCGTCACCTCTGCCTCCTTTATCGCGCCGCTCTACGCCGTCGGCGGCGAGGTCGTCGGACGCCCCGACTCAAGATGAAGATCCCGGACGCAGCAAAGGCGGCGCCCTCCATCGGAAAAAAACCTACCAGATCGACACAGAGAAGCTGATCTCTCTCGCCGGACCTCGTCCTCCTCAATCGCGGCATGAACGAAAAGCTCATCGACACGCTCGATGCGAACGGCATCAAGACCCTCGTCCTCGACGGCAAGAGCTACGATGACGTAAAGCGCGAGATCGGCATCCTCGCCGCGCTCACGGGGGAGAAGGAAAAGGGGAGGAGCTCGTCCGGAAGATGGACAGCGACCTCGACGCCGTCCGCCGCTCCATCCCGCAGGAGAAAAAGCGCGTCGCCATCATCCACAGCACAGGGCGGGGACTCTCCGTCCAGCTCGACGGCAGCATCGCGGGCTGCATTGCGAACATGCTCGGCTGGGAGAACACGGCGGCGGGCATGCCTGCCCCTTGACAAGAACCCCGACGCCGCCCCCTACAGCATGGAGACCCTTGTCGCACAGAACCCCGACATCCTCTTTGTTACAAGCATGGGCGACGAGGCGGAGATCCGCGCGTCCATGGAGGCAATGTTCGCGGATAACCCCGCATGGCAGACCGTCACGGCCATCCGTGAGGGCAGAGTCTACTACCTCCACAGGAGATGTCCTCTTCAGCCCCGGGCTTGACTACCCCGCGGCGGCGAAGTACATGGCGGGGCTCGTCTATCCATGAGAAAACGCATCCTCGTCCTCGTGCTCTTTGCCATGCTCGCCGTCATCGGCTGTATCGTATCGACGGCAAAGGGTCGGTGGACATTCCCTGCGCGGAGATCGCCGCCGCCCTCGGCGGCGTGCGTGACACGGCACACGCCCAGATCTTCTGGAACATCCGTCTGCCGCGCACCATCGTTGCTGCCCTCGTCGGCGTAAACCTCGCTCTCTCGGGGGCGATCCTGCAGGCGATCCTGCGCAACCCGCTCGCCGACCCGCACATCATCGGCATCTCCTCCGGCGCAGGACTGGCGGGCATCTTTATCATGCTCGTCCTGCCTGGAGCGGCATGGCTCATCACGCCGGCGGCGTTCGGCGGGGCGATGTTTGCCGCCCTCCTTATCTATCTCCTCGCGTGGCGTGACGGCATCCGACCGACGCGCGTCATCCTCGCGGGCGTCGCCGTCTCGGCATTCCTCGGCGCGGGCATCTCAGCCATGATGATTCTCTACAGCGACCGCGTCCACAGCGCGCTCATGTGGATGGTCGGCGGACTCTCTGCGCGGAGCTGGCCGCACGTCGAGATGCTCCTGCCGTACACCGTCGGTGCGGGGCTCTGCGCTCTGCTCGCGGCGGGACGGCTCAACATCCTTCTGCTCGGCGACGACATGGCCCGCGGCGTGGGGCTTGCCGTCGAGCGCACGCGCGTCATGCTCACGGCGCTCGCCGCCCTGCTCGCCGCGAGCGCCGTCTCCGTTGTGGGGCTCCTCGGCTTCGTCGGGCTCATCGTCCCGCACGCCGCACGCCCTCATGGTCGGCGCGGATCATCGCGTGCTCCTGCCCGCGGCGGCACTCCTCGGCGTTGCCGTCCTCACCCTCAGCGATACGGCGGCGCGGCTGCTCTTTGCCCCGCTTGAACTGCCCGTCGGCATCCTCATGGCGGTCATCGGCGCACCGTTCTTCCTCTATCTCCTGCGGAGGCAGCTGTGAGCGCCGTACTGCGGGCGGCGGGGCTCACCGTCTCCGCCGCCGGACAGGAGATCCTGCACGGTGTGGACATCGAGATCCCGGCGGGGCGGCGCACGGCGATCATCGGCCCGAACGGCGCGGGCAAGACCACCCTCCTGCGCGCCCTCGCGGGACCGAACCCACACTATACGGGGACGATCGAGCTGGCAGGACGCGAGCTGCGCAGCTATACGGCGCGGGAGCTGGCACGCGTGCGCGCCATCCTGCCGCAGGAGCGCACGGCGGCCGCGGGGCTCACCGTGCGCGAGCTCGTCGCCTATGGACGCTTTGCCCACGCGGGCGGTTCTCCCTGCGCACGGGGGCGGCAGACCGTGACGCGGTCGCGTGGGCGATGGAGATGGCGAACGTCGGCGCATTCGCCGCGCGTGACGTACACACCCTCTCGGGCGGCGAACGGCAGCGCGTCTTCCTCGCGATGGCGCTCAGTCAGAAGCCGCGCCTCCTCCTCCTCGACGAGCCGACCACCCTACTCGACATCGCGCATCAGCTGCGCGTCATGGAGATCACGCGCCGCCTCAGCACGGAGCATGGCATGACCATCCTCATGGTCCTGCACGACATGGCACACGCCATGCAGTATGCCGACGACATCATCCTCGTGCGTGACGGTGCTGTCGCTGCCACGGGCACGCCCGCCGAGGTGCTGACCGAGAAACGCATCGCCGAGGTGTTCGGCGTCCGCGTCGAGCTCCTGCGCGCCTCGGGCGGCATGCGCATCCCCGTCCCGCTCGCCCTCGTGGGGAGTGAGATGGACGAGATGTGTCAAAAATCATTGAATGCCTTGACCCCGTAACACCAACGCCAGCCTCCCCTGCCGAGGCGGGGGAGGTGGCACGCGCAGTGTGCCGGAGGGGGCGCCACGCACGCGGGCATGCCTCTGCCATAGAACGTCAGCAGCCACGCACAGAATCTGAAACTAATCTGAATTTCATCACCTAGTATAAAAATTAATTCACAATAGGACTTGCATTTTTGCTTTTTCTGCATGGTAATATAAAGACGTTCCAAACGAGAGGATACAGAGGGCAAAGGAAACATGGATACTTTCACCCGTGTATTCCTCCGAATGGAAATCGAGTATTTCTCATTTATTGAAGGAGGAGTTTCTCATGAAGAAGACACTCGTATCCGCACTCGCAACGGCACTCGTTGTCGGCGCAGCATCCACCACGTTCGCAGCTGCGAACCCGTTCTCCGATGTGCCCCGTGACCACTGGGCATACGACGCTGTGACGCAGCTCGCTGCTGACGGCGTTGTCGAGGGCTACGGCGACGGCACGTTCCGCGGCGACCGCAACATCACGCGCTACGAGATGGCGCAGATGGTGGCAAAGGCAATGGCAAAGGGCGACATGTCCGCATCAGATCGTGCGCTCGTTGACCGCCTCGCAGCAGAGTTCGCTGATGAGCTCAACAACCTCGGCGTCCGCGTCTCGAACCTCGAGCGCAACGCTGACATGGTAAAGTGGAACGGCAAGGTTCAGTATAAGTATGAGAGCGAGCGCCCTGAGGGACAGGCGAAGACGACCACGAACGAGCTCAAGTTCCGCCTCGAGCCGAAGGCTGAGATCAACGACCACTGGCATGCCATCGCACGTCTCGACGCTGACCTCAATGTTGCAGATGACACGGGCAAGGATGGCAAGGTTACGCTGAAGCGTGCCCTACGTGCAGGGTGACTACACGAACTTCCAGGTTCGTCTCGGCAAGATGGCGCTCCTCTCCGCTGAGGGCTATCAGGCGCCGGGCTCCCTCGTCCTCGACAGCAATTTCTCGGGCGCACAGGTTACGTTCGGTAACGCGCTGAAGGCAACGGTTCAGGCTGGTCGCTATAAGGATGCATTCCTCGATAAGGACAAGCTCGGCAACCGTGCAAATTATTATGGCGCTCAGCTCCACTACGACAAGAACAACTGGGTCGCAGGTGCAGGGCTACTATCACCTTCAGTCGAAGGATATCGGTGCTTATACGTCGAACGGCAAAGGATACGCTTAACGTTTGGGGCGTAGACCTCGGCTATCACTTCGACAAGAACAGCTTCCTCTCGGGTGCCTATGCACATGCGAATAAGCTGAATAAAGACAATAAGTACAAGAAGTCCTATCAGGTGACCTACGAGTACAAGGGCGCAGATCAGGCAGACAAGGGCTCGTGGGGCGCATACCTCTCCTATCGTTACCTCGGCGATGCATCGGTAAATGCAACGCAGGATGGTGCTAAGCTCGGCACAAAGGGCATTGAGGTCGGTGCAGCATACACCCCGCTCAAGAATGTTGTTCTGACGGGTAAGTACTTCAACGGCAAGAAGATTGATGCATCGCACGATAAGTACCAGAAGCTCTACGGCACGGTTGAGTTCTTCTTCTGATCGATTCGTCGGTCAGCGGCAGATCAATACGTAGTAAAAATCCCCTCCCTACGGGAGGGGATTTTGTGATGTGTTTTTCTTGCCCATGGGTGATTCCACGTGTTATAATACGCCAAAGGAGGGGAGACAATGCGCAGTTATTCATCCCGAGAGATCATTAAGCTTTTGAAATCTGATGGATGGTATGAGGTGCATTGTGTCGAGGGATCACCACCAATTCAAACATCTGACGAAGAAGGGCGTGTGACCGTGCCGCACCCTGTCAAGGATCTTCCCCAGTATCTTGTAAAGTCGATTGCCGAACAGTCAGGGCTCGCACTCTAAGGAGGAATTCCCATGAATGATACTGTATGTGTTCCCTTCCGTTTTCCATACAGAAGCGGACGGTATTTCGATATTTTTTCCTGATTTGCCGGGCTGTTTTCGTGCGCAGATACAATGGAACAGGCATTTTTCGCGTGCGAAGGAGGCACCGCAGCTGCATCTTTACGGGATGGAGGAGGATGGTGACAATCCCTGCCTCATCGCCCGTCGGGAAGATTCCGCTCGTGCAGGAGAAACCATCGCTATGATTGAGGCGTGGATGCCTCCCTTCCGTGAGCGGATGGACAACAGGGCGACCAATAAGACGGTGACCATTCCACGTTGGCTTGATACACTGGCACGACGAGAGAAGGTGAACTACTCTCAGCTCCTCCAACGTGCGCTGAAATCCTATCTCGGCGTAGGAGAGAATCCATCCTCACGTGTGCATATTTGAGGAATCAGTGAAACATGGAGCTGCCGGATTGACGTAGATTTTTGTCCGATTTACTAACGATAAGCGGACAAAAAGATGCATCAACGCAAAAAAGGGTGTTTTTATTGAGGCAATTTTTAGAAAAAGATTGTGGCGTGAGCGCTGGCACACGTGACGAAGTAAAACCACTTGCATCTCGTGATGATAAAATCGCAGTGGAGGGATTCCGCACAAACGGCGACAAGTCCGTCCTCAAAAATCAGGCGTCCGATTGTGCAGAGCCTTCTGGATGTGCATACGTAACGTCACAGACAGAAAGAATATCCAGAATGTGTTCTATCGCTTGATAGGCAAGCTCTGTATCGTGCAGGTTCTTCCGTACAGAGTGAAGTATGTCTGAGATGCACGAGGCTGTCGTATATCCCTTGATTTGTCTGCTTTCGCAGAGACGGAGAACGTCTGCGGATGATGCTGCGAATGGTGCTCGGGCGAGCAGAACGTCGAGAATGATGTTTGTATCACATAGGATGTTCATGACGTTGCAGCCTTTCTTCGCGGATGTCCGTTGCCATTGTTTCCGCAGGAGCGTTTTTAGCAGCATCATAGATGGTCCACTGCACTCATTTTTGGGGCGACCATGTGCGCGACGGGTTTTCCTCGACGGTGAGGAAAATATCCTCATGTGGAATGAGAGCCAAGTATTTATCCATATTGGCGTGAAAGTCAACGGTGGTGACAAACATAGTGACACTCCTTCCTTATAAAAAAGGGGCTGTGCTACTGCACAGCCCCTACTCTGTTACACGGATACGTCGATGCTGCCGCCGAGGCTCGGGTCGAGGCTCGCGGTGCTCTGCTCGATCAGGTCGAGTGCCTCACCGCTCGAGTCCATCGCCATCTTTGCGGCGGCGATGCCGACGCTCTGTGCAGTCTGCTGTGCCGCCATGCTGACGGAAAGCTGTGCAATATCCATACTCCATTTTCCTCTCATTAGACATAGATGCTGAAGAGATTCAGCATGTTCGAGTAACGCGACATGGTGGGCAGGGAGCGTCCATTCAGGATGTTTGACGCGTAGCTGAGCTGCCCGCCGATCGCCTGCTCCATGGTCGGGATGACGCTGCGGCGCGAGAACTGTGCCGCCTCTGCGTGACGGTCGGCGCGTCCCGCGAGTCCGCCCCGGCCGAGAATCGCCTCGAGCGTGCGGGGGAGTCGATGAGTGCGTCGGCGAGCAGGTTCTCGTTGACGCGCAGCTTGCCTGTTGCGCCGTCGACGGAGATGCCCATCTTCGCACACGAACCCGCCATAGGTGGTGTCGGAGAACTCACTGAGAGTGCCTGCACGCCCTTGCCGAGCTCCTGTTCTCGCGCAGGAAGTCACTCGTCTCGTTGTACTTGCTGACGAGGTCCTCACGTCCGAGATCGCGCTCTTCAGACGGTCGCTGTAGGAGCGTGAGCCGTCGGCATTCGTCAGTGATGTCGCTGCGGCTGAACTTGAAGTCCGTGTTCTCGACGGCACGTGCCGCCTTGCGCAGATCCTTCATGTTGCCGTCGTACTCAGCATAGAACTGGAGCTGGTCTCCGCATAGGTCTTGCGCAGCTTTGCCGCCTGATTCTGCAATGGCGAGGATGGAGCTGAGCTCTCTGCGCTCGAGTCCCTGCCCGCGGTACTGTGCGGAGTAGAGACCTGTTGCCCTGCCGCTGCATGGGGCCGCCGAAGATGGCACGCGTCGCATCCGTGCGAGAGTTGCCGGCGTAGAGCGAGCGGTAGATGCTGCTCGCCGCGCTGGTCATCTGTGTAATCGTTGCCATGAATTTCCTCCTTCCGTGGTGTGTATGGTAGGGAGTTTTTTCTACACCTATTATATCGTTTTTTTCGTAAATGTCATTAGGTGAGGGCAAAAATTTATCACGGCGGGCGTGCTGGCGCGTGCCTTGCAAAAGGCGGGCGAAATCTGTTAAGATAAAAGTAGAGAAGGAGAACCTCTCAGGGGATGCTCTCCTTCACCAGCAGACGGAAATAAACCGCTCCCCGTGCCAAAAGCAGGGCGGTTATTTCTTTTTATTGTCGAAACGTCACACGAGACAGAGGCGCCCCTCCGGCACACTGCGTGTACACCTCCCCTTCGGCGGAGGAGGCTGAGCTGCCGTGCCTCCAAGCCTCCCCCGCAAACGGGGAAGCTAATATACAGGTATTCTAAGCCTTCCCCGTTATCACGGGGAAGGGGGACCGCGTAAGCGGTGGAAGGGGCACAAAGAAGGGGCTGCTGCACGAAGTTTGCGACTTCGTGCAACGGCCCCATGAAAAGCAGGAGGTGTGCGGTGCGCGCAGCATTTATGACACTCGGCTGTAAGGTGAACCAGTTCGAGACGGAGACGATGGAGGGGCTGTTCCGTGCGCGCGGCTACGAGATCGTGCCGTTCGAGGAGCGGGCGGATGTCTACGTCATCAATACGTGCTCGGTGACGCATCTGAGCGACCGCAAGTCCCGCCAGATCATCCGCCGTGCATCGCGCACGAATCCCTCGGCGTGCATCGCTGTGGCGGGCTGCTATGCGCAGGTGTCGCCTGAGGAGGTGCGTGCTCTTGCGGGGGTGCGCGTCGTGATCGGGACGGAGGAGCGCGCGCACATCGTGGACTATGTGGAGGAGGCGCTTCGCGCGGACGGCGTGGTGGAGGAGATCACAGATGTGATGCAGGCGCGTGCCTTTTGAGGACATCCTCGCATGGCGTGCCGCACCGCACGCGCGCCTTTCTCAAGATCGAGGATGGCTGCCAGAATTTCTGCTCGTTCTGCATCATCCCTCATGCACGCGGCCCCGTGAAGTCGCGTCCGCTTGCGGCGGTGGCGCGCGAGATGGAGAAACTCGCGGCGGCGGGGTTTCGCGAGGTGGTGCTGACGGGCATCCACCTCGGCGCGTACGGCATCGACCTCCCGCAGCGGCCAACGCTCGCCGATGCGTGTCGCATAGCACTGCGCACACAGGGCTGCGGCGGCTGCGGCTGGGCTCGCTGGAGTCGGTGGAGCTGTCGGAGGATCTCCTCTCGCTCGTGCGGACGGAGCCGCGCTTTTGCTCCGCATCTGCATCTGCCCCTGCAGGCGGGGAGCGACAACGTCCTGCGCGCGATGAACCGCCACTACGATACGGCGGCGTTCGCGCAGCTCCTCGTGGATGTGCGCGCGCAGTGCCGGGGTGGCGATCTCGACGGACATCATCGTCGGCTTTCCGGGAGAGACGGAAGAGGACTTTGCGGCGGGGCTCGCCTTTGTGCGTCAGATGGGCTTTGCGCGGATGCACGTCTTCCCCTACTCGGCGCGGCGTGGGACGCCCCGCGGCACGGCGCACGGATCAGATCCCCGACGGTGCGCAAGGAGCGTGCGGCGCGGATGCAGGCAGTCGCAGAGGAGCTGGCGGAGGCCTATCACCGCACGGCACTCGGCACGGTGGAGGGGGTGCTCTTTGAGACGGAGGAGAATGGCGTGACGGACGGGCTGACGGGGACGTACATTCGCGTCTCATACGGATGCCACCGTCCCACGCGGCGCGATCGTCCCGATGCGCCTCGTGCGCCTCTATCGCGACGGTGTCTGGGGCGAGCGGGCTAGGTGGGGGCTTCGGCGGAGGAAGCGAAAAGAGCTTGTCACACAGAAATACGAACTTCTCCGTAAGTTGTAAAAATAAATTGACGTAAAAAGTTCCATTTTGCAAACGGTTCAGTTAAACTTTTAGTCACAACACAAAAAGAAACTGAAAGTGAGACTGCAAAATGGAACAGAATCATTGTACTACAAAAACAGGGAAATGGAAACAGCTGACGGAGCGGGATCGGTACAAAATCGAAGCCTATTTCCAGGCCGGGTTGAAGCCGTAGGAAATCGCCGCATACATTGGCTGCTCCAAGCGTACGATTGAGCGGGAGCGGCGTCTTGGAATGACAGCACAGCTCAAACCTGCGACGAAGAATATCAAGGTCTGTGGAGACCTGCAGGTGCAGTGGGTGTATCTTGCCGATGCAGCACAAAGGCGACACGAGGAAAACGCTGTTCGTAAAGGGCGGGGGCTGAAAATCGATAAAGATCACGCGCTTGCTCGACACATTGAACATAAGATCAAAACAGAAAAATGGTCTCCTGCGGCAGTTATCGGTGTGCTCTGTCAACGCGGCTGGAGCTATGATGTCCGCATTTGTGTCAAGACCCTGTATAACTATATCGATCAGCAGCTGTTTCTCGAACTCACAAACGACGACCTCCTCTACAAAAAGAATCGAGACAAACAGACAGAAAACAGCAGGCACGGCGTTGCGTGGAATAACCGAGACGGGAAAAGCATCGACGAGCGCCCTGAGCCGGTGAATCGGAGAGAGGAGTTCGGACATTGGGAGATTGACTTTGGTCGTCGGTCGCAAAGGGACAAAGCCAGTGATTTTTAACATTGGTCGAACGGCAGACGAGGAAATCACTCTATGTTCTGATAAAGAACAAGAGCCAAAAAGAAGTACTGCAAGCACTTCGTCGGTTGCAGCGGCGCGTCAAAGGAGACTTTACGCACGTATTCAAGAGTATCACGGCGGACAACGGGTCAGAGTTTTTGGATGGCGAAGGAATGAAGCGTGCCGCCAAATGCGGCGAGGTATATTACGCGCATCCATACAGCAGCTGGGAGCGTGGAAGCAACGAAAACGGGAATCGCATGCTGCGCAGGTTCCTTCCCAAGGGAACGGACTTCAGCAAATTGAAGCCGAAGGAACTGCAGCGGATCGAAGATTGGGTTAACAACTATCCGCGCAAGATTTTCGGATATAAGTCAGCAAATGATATGTATGCTGCGATGATATAACTCGCTAAAAGTTTAACGAGACCTTGCGACAATTAAACTTGCAATTTGCCAAAATACGAACTTCTCAAAAATCCCCTGACAGTCCTCCCCAAAGATGATATTATAATCACCGTCGCAAGACACGTGACTCAGTAGCTCAGCTGGATTAGAGTATTTGACTACGAATCAAAGGGTCGGGGGTTCGAATCCTCCTGGGTCACCATTTTTGAACGCAGACGCCGATGAAGATCGGCGTGTGCATGGATGATATTTTCGCTATTGAGAACGAAAATATGAACGAGATTCATATTTTTCTTTTCAAATGGCTTTTTTCGTTATAATAGTATTACTAACGAGAGAGGGTGCGATTCGTTTGGAAGAAAAGATGGGCGTCGTGAGCGCAAGAAGCTGCAGTCGCGCAAGATGATTCTCGAAGCCGCGATCAGTGAGTTCTCGAAGAAGGGCTACAAGGGAGACGTCGGTCGCAGACATCATGGCGACGGCGGATCTCGGTATCGGGACGTTCTACAATTACTTCGCCCTCGAAGGAGGAGCTGCTGTTCTCTGCTCGGACGGCTGGGGAGATGATCCGTATCGCACTCGCGGAGGCGCGGGCGGCGGAGCGCAGTTCGCTGGAGCTGCTCGAGGTCGGCGCGCGTGTGACGGCGAAGTTCCTCGATGAGAACCGCTTTGTGATGCCGCTTTTTCTCTCTGCCTCGCAGCATAAGGCGCAGGGCATGCCCCCGCAGGAGGGGACGGAGGATAAGCCGCATCCGAGCCGTATGGCACCGCAGGTGAAGCGGGTCTTTACCGAGATTATCCGCGAGGGACAGGAGGCGGGCGAGATCCGCCGTGACGTTCCTGTCGATCTGATCGCGGAGATGTTCCACTCGCTGTATCAGGCGGCGGCGTTCAGCCAGTTGGAGCTGAGTTTTCAGGAGAATATCGCGCTCAAGACGCGCCTCCTCCTCGACGGTATCCGCAGGCGGGACGGGCAGCCAGAGGGCTGAGTGTTTCCCCTTATGGTGTGACGGCGCGAGCCGTTTTCCAATCTGTATTTTAGAGTACCAATGATCAGTGTAACGAAACTTCTTTTTATGGATGAGTACTATGGTGACGCGCTGCGCTACTCACACAACGCGCATCGGATGAAGAGCGGTGCCGCGGAGGGCATGGGCCCCGTGGTGGTCTGGAACTCGACGCGCACGTGCAATCTGCGCTGCCGCCACTGCTATATGGAGTCGGACGGGCAGAAGTACGACGGGGAGCTGACGACGGAGGAGGCAAAGCGCTTCATCGACGATCTCGCAGAGTTCCGCGTGCCCGTGCTGCTCTTCTCGGGCGGCGAGCCGCTGATCCGCCCTGACTTTTTCGAGCTCGCGGAGCACGCGGCAGAGCGCGGCGTGCGTCCGACGCTCTCGACGAATGGGACGCTCATCACGCGCGATGTGGCACAGCGCATCAAGGATCTCGGCGTGGGCTATGTCGGCATTTCGCTCGACGGTCTGGCGGATGTGAACGATATGTTCCGCGGCGTGGACGGCGCGTACCAGCGGGCGATGGAGGGCATTGAGAACTGCGTCGCCGTCGGTCAGCGCGTGGGGCTGCGCTTTACGATCAATCACCACAACATCATGGAGCTCGATAAGATCTTCGATTTCATCGAGGAAAAGGGGATCAACCGCGTCTGCTTCTATCACCTCGTCTACTCGGGGCGCGGCGGGCAGATGATGGATGAGGATGTGACGCCCGAGGAGTCGCGGCGGGCGATGGATACGATTATCGCGCGGACGAAGGACTTTGAGGACGCGGCCTCAAGAAGGAAATCCTGACGGTGGACAATCACTGCGACGGGGTCTATATGTATCTGAAGGCACTTGCTGAGGGCAACGACGCGGGCGCGGAGCAGATCAAGAAGCTGATCGGCGCGAACGGCGGCAACCGCTCCGGGATTGCGTTCGGTGAGGTGGATCCGATGGGCTATGTGCACCCCGATCAGTTTACGCAGCATCATACGTTCGGCAATGTGCGTGAGCGCAAGTTCGGCGATATCTGGCAGGGATGTGACGAATCCAATCATGGCGGGGCTGAAGGATCGCAAAGCCGCTCCTCAAGGGGCGCTGCAGTCCAGTGTCGAGTATCTCGACTGGTGTAATGGGAATTTCCGCACGCGTGCCGAGGCACGGACGGGGGATTTCTGGGCGTCCGATCCGTCCTGCTATCTGACGGATGAGGAGATCGGCGTCGCGGGGCAGCACTGTGAGCGCGCCGATGGACGCGGCGCACGCCGCACAGGGCGCACCGGCAGGGCACCCGCATGGGATGGGTCACCCACACGGGGTGGGGCATCCCGGCGGACATCCACATGGCATGGGACAGGGGGTCACCCGGCGGGCACCCGAAGGGCGTCGCGGGCGGCGGGGTGAAGATCATCTCGTGGAATACGACGAACGCCTGCAATATGTACTGTGCGCACTGCTACCGTGACGCGGGCTGCCGCGCGGATGAGGAACTCTCGACCGAGGAGGGCAAGAAGCTCCTGCGCGAGATCGCAAAGGCGGGGTTCCGCATTATGATCTTTTTCGGGCGGTGAGCCGCTGACACGCCCCGATATTCTTGAGCTGGTCGCCCTATGCACGCGGGCTGGGGCTGATCCCCGTGTTCGGCACGAACGGCACGCTGATCGATCTGCCGATGGCGAAGGCGCTGAAGGAGGCGGGCGCGTGCGGGATGGGCATCTCGCTCGACTCGCTCGACAAAAAGAAGCACGATACGTTCCGCTCGTTCCCGGGCGGCTGGGACGGCGCGGTGCGCGGGATGGAGAACTGCCGTGCCGCGGGGCTGCCGTTCCAGATCCACACGACAGTGATGGACTGGAATGCGCACGAGCTTGAGGCGATGACGGATTTCGCCGTGGAGATCGGCGCAAAGGCGCATCACTTCTTCTTCCTCGTGCCGACGGGGCGTGCGGAGACGATCGAGGAGGAGTCGCTGCGCGCGGAGGCGTATGAGGATGTGCTCACGCGCATCATGAAGAAGCAGGAGACGGTGGACATCGAGCTGAAGCCGACCTGTGCGCCGCAGTTCCTGCGCATCGCCGACCAGCTCGGCGTGGATACGCGCTTTTCGCGCGGGTGTCTCGCGGGGCTGACGTACTGCATCATCAGTCCGCGCGGCAAGGTGCAGCCGTGTGCCTATTTGAGCCGCGAGCTCGGCGATGTGCGCGAGACGCCGTTCGACGAGATCTGGGCGAAAAATGAGGTGTTCAAGGAGCTGCGCACGCTCGACTACGGCGGCGGCTGCGGCTCGTGCAGCTATAAGAAGGCGTGGCGGCTGCCGTGCGCGTGCCGCAGTACTACCACGGCGGTGACTTCATGGCGGAGGAGCCGTGGTGTCTCTACCACGGACGCCGCGGTGAGGCATAAAGAGATGTGAAAGTGGCTGTTGCACGAAGCTAAGACTTCGTGCAACAGCCACTATGTGAGGTTCTCGTCACTGGCTACATTGTTGCGATAAAAGAAATAACCGCCCCTACTAGCCCTAGCGTGGCGGTTATATCCTCTGCGTGAAGAAGTAGACGCCTTGTCAGGGGCTCTTCTCTATGTCTCTACTATATCGAGAGAGCCACGTAACGTGCAAGATTTATTCGCTGCGGGTTACATCCTTGTGCCCTGCATCGTCCTTGTCTTTGCTCTCCGCATCATCGAGTGCCTTCTTCGTCAGTGCGGCAGTGAGGGAGGTGACGGCGTTCGCCGTCGCAATGTCCTCCTTGGGGGCGGCATTTTCTTTTTCCTTTGCCGTCGCGGCTTCGAGGTCGGCGCGCTCCTGCACGGACTGACGCCGCAGGGCATCGGTATGCTCTGCTTTTTCCTTGATGATATTTTGGAACTCACCGATGTTTTTTTTGTTCTCAGTTATTCGTGTGTCGATGAGTCGCTTATCTTCTCTTGTGAGTCCTTCGGCATTGTATTGCCGTTCCAATTCGCGCCCCTTCTTGTAGAATGTGCTGAGCCAATCCTCGTCAGTCATCCCCGCCCGCTTCAGCTTGTCCGCTTCCTTTTGCAGGAGAGCCTTATCATCGTCTGTGAGTTTTTCGTCGGTCGCGATGCGCTGCTCGATGGCGGCGGCTTCGTCCTTTTTCGCGCGTTTCTCATCCAGCTCGTTCTGCTCGGCGGCGAGTGCCGTCTCGGCAGGGGTCAGGCGGTCGTCGGGGGCATCCATCGCACTCAGTTCGCGTCCCTTCGCGCTGATATAGACCTCGGCGGCGCGGGAGAGGATGGTCGGTGCAGCTTTTGCGTTTTGCCCTGCTGTCTGTCCCGTGGTCTGACGTGCGGTCTGACGCGCGGGATGAGCATCCGTGTGCAGAAAGGAAAGTTTTTCATCAATACGCTGTGTTTGCATCATCAGCACCTCCGCATATATCCCTTTACCTATCATATCGTGTGGAGAGGAGGATTCCTTAAATATAGATGAAGCTCTTCTACGCCCGCATGGCGCGCATGGCGTTGAGAACGGCGAGGAGGGTGACGCCCACGTCGGCGAAGATCGCCGCCCAGAGGTTCACCCAGCCGAGTGCGCCGAGGAGGAGGACGGCCGCCTTGATGCCGATGGCGAGGGCGATGTTCTCCCGTGCGATGCGGACGGTGCGGCGTGCGAGGGCGAGGAGGGAGACGAGCCTGCGCGGTTCGTCGGTCATGAGTACGACATCCGCCGCCTCAATGGCGGCGTCCGCACCGATGCCGCCCATGGCGATGCCGATGTCGGCACGTGCAAGGACAGGTGCGTCGTTGATGCCATCACCGATGTAGGCGAGTGTCCTGCCTGCGCGCTCGATGGCGAGCAGGCGCTCAAGATGTGACGCCTTGTCCTGCGGCAGGAGTTCGGCGTATACTGTGTCGATACCGACCGCCGCAGCGACGCTCTGGGCGGCGGGGCGGGCATCACCCGTGAGCATGACGGTCTCGCGGACGCCGTGCTCCTCAGCGCGCGGACGGTGTCCGCAGCACCTGCCCTGACGGTGTCGGCGACGCAGATCATGCCCGCATACGCTCCATCCACGGCGAGCCAGATCGCACCCGTAGGTGCGGCAGGCGGGAGGTCGGCGACATGATTTTTCGCTGAGGTATGCGTGCGTGCCGATGGAGATGATGCAGTCCTCGCTGCACGCGAGATGCCGCGTCCGCGTGCTCCTCGATGTCGCATGGACGGCCGCAGGAGTGCCGCCGCATTCCGCGAAGGCACGCATGACGGCGCGCGCCATCGGATGGGAGGAGTGCTGCTCTGCGGCGGCGGCGCGGGAGAGCACCTCCTTTTCCGTACCTGCCTGCGGCGGGGAGGATGCGCGTCACACGGAGGCTGCCCTCGGTGAGCGTGCCTGTCTTGTCAAAAGACGACGGTGTCCGTGCGGGCGAGCGCGTCGAGATAGGAGCTGCCGCTGACGAGGGCCCCGCACGGGATGCCGCGCCAAGCCCCGCGAAGAAGGTGAGCGGAACGGAGATGACGAGGCGCAGGGGCAGGGGAGATGACGAGGAAGGTCAGCGCACGGTAGACCCACGGCGCGAGGCGTCTCCCATGATGAGCGGCGGCAGGACGGCGATGGCGAGAGCGGCGCATACGACGACAGGGGTATAGATGCGCGCAAAGCGCGTGATGAACGCCTCCGTCCGTGATTTCTTATCCGCCGCCTCCTCCACGAGATCCAGAATGCGCGCCGCAGCGGGACTGCGCATAGGCGGCTGTGACGCGGACGGTCAGCGCACCCGTGATGTTGACGCAGCCGCTGAGGAGCGTATCTCCCGTATGCACGGTGCGCGGCAGGGACTCTCCCGTGAGCGCAGCGGTGTCGAGCGTGCTCTCGCCTGCGGTCACCGTTCCGTCGAGCGGTACGCGTTCCCCCGGATAGATGCGGATCATGCTGCCGACGGCGACCGCCTCGGGATGTACGACTTCCTCGCGCCCGTCCGCGAGGACGTGCGCCGTGTCGAGACGGATGTCCGCATGAGCGCCGTGATGGAGCGGCGTGCACGCTGGACGGCACGATCCTGCAGGGAACTCACCGAGCTGATAGAGCAGCATGACGGCGGCGGCCTCGGCGTAGTCGCCGAGCGCGAGGGCGCCGAGCGTGGCGGTGCTCATGAGAAAGTGCTCGCCAAAGAGATGCCCCTGCCGCAGATTCACGGCGGCGCGCCAGAGAACATCGGCACCGACGAGGACATACGCCGCGAAAAAGAGAATGGTGCCCGCCGTCCCCTCGCCGCAGAGCATGCCGAGGAGAAAGAGCAGGGCTGCCGCCGCGATGCGCGTGCACGCGGACAGGTACGTGCGTCGCTCCGGCGGCGCGTTTGTGCATCCGCACCCGCAATCATGAGACTGTGCTGCTGAATCCATGATGGATCACCGCTTTCTGCTTTTAATATGAACAGTTATTCATGCGTTGATTATGGCGCAGAAACGCGATGAAGTCAAGCGGAGATGTGGAAATCACGGATAAATCCGGTGCGATTTTTAAGAAATCCTTTTGCTCATATTTTTGAAGAAATAATCGTCTGTCTTTTCGTAATGCTATGTTCTATTAAATTTTTCTCGGAGGGCGCAGAACTATTGCAATAGCACGGTGGATATGGTAAATTATCACCGTATTTCTTGTACGTGTGCCAAACATTCGAAGGGGAATGGGGGGAACGGCATGCGGTACATTTGGAAGGGTTAGCCGGCCTTGAGGATATCTGGAAACTTGGCGGGATGATTAGTGTCTGCACGGGGGAGGCGCGCGCAAGCGCGTCGTGCATCGACGACCAAATGGCAGGAAATACAGGCTGGTGAGGATCACCAGCTTTTCTTTTTGTCCGAAATGCGATAAAATAAATTGTGCGCATCTGTTTGAAAGGAGCTGCTATGTTTACATTCAAAGGAGACGGATTCCATGCCTTTCACGGCATCACGCCGCAGATTCACGAGGAGGCGTTTGTCGCACCGCAGGTTTTTCTCTCGGGCGACGTACGGCTCGGGCAGTATGCGAGCCTCTGGCCGGGGGTTGTCGCGCGCGGCGATGTCAACTATATCTCGGTCGGCGTCTGCTCCAATGTTCAGGATCTCACGTGTCTGCACGTCGCGGATGATAATCCGTGCATCATCGGCGACCTATGCGACGGTCGGGCAGCAGCGTGCATCCACGGCTGTGAGATTGAGGATCACGTGCTGATCGGCATGGGTGCGATTGTCCTCACGGGGGCAAAAGATCGGGCGCGGCTCGATTATCGCGGCGGGCGCCGTGGTCAAGGAGAACGCCGTCATCCCGCCGAACTCGCTCGTCGCGGGCGTCCCGGGCAAGATCATGCGCGAGAACATCGACCGCATCAAGACGATCCATGCGCAAGCAATCAAGTACAAATGCGAGTGGTCGGTGGGTACGGCATCTATCCCGAGATTGGCGGCGAACGCTACCACGGCGAGAAGGTCATCTGATGGCGGATGCAGAGGGCTGATCCGCCAGCCGCACGGCAGGGAACAGCAGGTCAAGATGGAGATCGTCATCCGCGATCCACGGCGGCGAGCCGCCCACGATGTGATCTACCACGTCGCACAGTGGCTGGAAAAAGCCTCGGGCGAGCCGGGCTACGCACAGTACGTCCTCGATGCGATGCGCGCGGTCTACGGCTGTGCGCTGCAGCATGTGCGGCCGATGGAAGATGAGCTGCGCGACGTGGAGGCGCGTCTCGTGCGCATCCGCGCCGCCTACGAGAACCCCGTGTTCACGGAGGAGGAGAAGAAGCGGATCCGCTTTGCGATCGACCTCCATGTGAAGAACATCGCGCGTCTGAAGGGTGCATCGCACGCGCCAAGGCGAACGGCGAGCCGGCGGAGATCGTGAAGAACTGAACGGGGCTCCCGCGAGGCATTTGCAGACTGTGATCTTTGAAACTTCTTGTATACTGCCATACAGAAGCCGTCCCGCTTGCATGCAGGGGCGGCTTTTATGGTACTATATTTTCGTTATCATATTTCCATTTGCGGAAATTCGCTCATTTTTAGGAGGAAAGAACATGAACATCTCTACCGTAAAAGAAGTTTTTTTGCGGCAGGTGCAGTCCTTAGTTCTCTGCTGCACTCCTCACCGGCTGCGGCGGCGACTCTGCATCGGCGAAGAAGTTCCTCAACATCGGCACGGGCGGCACGGCGGTACCTACACCCGATCGGCGGCGCGATTGCCGAGATCCTGAACAAAGGAGATCCCGGGCATGAACGCGAGTGCGCAGAGCACGGGCGCGTCGGTGGCAAACATCAATATGCTGCGCGACAAGGCCATCGATCTCGCGACGGTGCAGAACGATATTACGTACTACGCCGTGACGGGCACGGAGATGTCTCGACGGCAAGAAGGTGGACGGTCTGCAGGGGATTGCCTCGCTCTATCGAGACCTGCCAGTTCGTGACGCTCCAGTCCTCGGGCATCAAGAGCATTGCCGACCTCAAGGGCAAGCGTGTCGCGGTCAGTGCGGCCGGCTCGGGCGTCGAGGCGAATGTGCGCCAGATCCTCGCGGCATACGGCGTCTCCTATAACGATGATTGACGCACAGTTCTCTCGTTCGCTGAGGGCGCAGGCGCACTGAAGGACGGCAACGTGGATGTCGCCGTGCTGACGGCGGGCTATCCGACGGCGTCCGTGCAGGATATCGCATCGCAGAACCCGTCCGTCTCCTCCCCGTAGAGGGAGAAGGTCGCGGATGAAACTGATCGCGAGTATCCGTTCTACACGAAGACCACGATCCCTGCGGGTACGTATGCAGGGTTTGATGAGGCAGTCCCAGGGCGTCTCCGTCATGGCGATGCTCGTTGCGGGTCCCTCGGTAGATGCCGATATGGGCTACAGCATCACGAAGGCGATCTTCACGCATCTCGACCGTCTGCAGGCGGCACATGCAGTCGGCAAGCAGATCACTGAAAGGGTACAGCGGAGGACGGCATGTCCCTGCCGATGAATCGGGCGCGGAGAAGTACTTTAACGAAATGAGAGCCTATCTGATCGCTCTCGCGGCGGCCGTGCTCCTCATCGCGTTTGACATTCTCTCTGCGCCGGCGCTCCTCATGCACGCGGGCGGCGAGACGACCGATCCTCGTACGGGAGATCGGCAGAAGGGCACGCCGTTCACGGTGCGGTTCATCCACTCCGTGCAGAAGACGCCTGGATGGGAGGTTCCTCACCGTCTATCCGGATGGGCATTTTCCACCTCACGGGCACGCGCTATCAGTCACACGGCGTGGGGCTGCCCTTTCTCCCGAGGAGGACATTTTCGCGAGGAGGATGGACATTTCATCCTCGATATGGATCGTGACTATGACACGCTGAGCCTGCGCACAGGCGTGGGGACGGAGCTGACCATTACGGTGGGCGGCACGGACTATCCACTCTATGAGCGCTATCCTGACGGCACGCGCATCGACCTCGTCGCTGCGCCGCTCTATACAAGCCTATGATAAGATTTCCGAGGCTGCGGATCGCGGCCTCGTATTTCTTTTTCTGCATCTTTATCAAATATTTTGTATATCGTGAAAATGCTCGGGGCTACGCCCTGCCGAAAGAATCATTTAAGGATGTGAACCTCTATGACAGACCATGCTGCAAATGCGGAAAAGGTACTCAAAAAGTACGACCGTGAGTCCAATACCGCCCACTATACAGGCTGGCCGAAGAAGATCATTGCGGCGATCGCCATTACGTTTTCCGTCTTTCAGCTCTATACGGCGATCTTCGGCGTGCTCGATGCACAGCTGCAGCGCGCCATCCACCTCGGGTTCGGACTCGCGCTCGCCTATCTCCTCTATCCCTTTTCGGCGTGCGTGGACGCGGGATCACTACTTTCATCCGATCGACATCGTATTCGCCGTCCTCGGTGCGGCGACACCCGCCTATCTCGTCATCCAGTACCGCGAGCTGATCACGCGTGCGGGCACGGTCTCGCCCGTGGACACCGTCGTCAGCGGACTCGGCATCCTCCTCGTCATCGAGGGCGACGCGGCGCGTCGTGGGGCTGCCGATGGTGACGGTCGTGCTCGTCTTCATCGCGTATGCCTTCCTCGGTCCCTACATGCCGGGCGTGCTCGCGCATCGCGGACTCACGCCGGAGCAGCTGATCAGCCACCTCTACTTTTCGACGGAGGGCATCTTCGGTATCCCGCTCGGCGTCTCCTCGACGTTTATCTTCCTCTTCATCGCTTTTTCGGTGCCTATCTTGAGAGCACGGGACTCAGCAAGTTCTTCATCGACCTCGCCAATGCGGTCGCGGGCTGGGCGAGCGGCGGCCCGGCGAAGGTCGCCGTCCCTCCAGCGGACTGATGGGCACGGTCTCGGGCAGCTCGGTCGCAAATGTCGTCGGCACGGGCTCGCTCACCATCCCGATGATGAAAAAAACTCGGCTACAACGCAAACTTTGCTGGGGGCGGTCGAGGCGGCGGCCTCCACGGGCGGACAGCTCATGCCCGCCGGTCATGGGCGCGGCGGCGTTCCTCATGGCGGGAGTTCGTCGGCGTTCCCCACATCGACGTCGTCAAGGCGGCAGCGATCCCCACCTCCTCTACTTTACGGGGGTCTGGCTCGGCGTTCACTTTGAGGCAAAGCGCAAGAAGCTGAAGGGGCATCCCGCGCGCCGAGCTGCCGAATCCGCTGACGCTCCTGAAGGAACGCGGGCATCTCGCGATCCGCTCGTCGTGATTGTCACTGCTCGTCTCGGGCTATACGCCCATGCGCGCGGCACTCGTCGCCATCTTCTCTCCATCCTCTGCGCCATGCTGCGCAAATCGACGCGCGTAAAGCCGATCGAGATCGTCTACGGCCTTGAGCGCGCGCGCGAAGGGCGTGCTCAGCGTGCTCGTCGCCTGTGCGTCGGCGGGCATCATCATCGGCGTCGTCACAAAGAGACGGGCATCGGCCTGCGCCTCGCATCGGGACTGATTGATCTCGCAGGCGGGATGCTCTTGCCGGCGATGTTCTTCACCATGATTACGGCAATCGTGCTCGGCATGGGCGTGCCGACCACGGCGAACTACGTCATCACCTCGACCATCGCCGCGCCTGCGTGGAGCAGATGGGCGTGCCTGTGCTCGCTGCGCACATGTTCGTGTTCTACTTCGGCATCATCGCGGACGTCACGCCGCCTGTTGCCCTCGCCGCCTACGCAGGCGCGGGCATCAGCGGAGGAAATGCGCTAAAAACAGGCGTGCACGCGTCAAAACTAGCGATAGCGGCGTTCATCATCACGTATTCGTCCTGTCGCCCGTCCTCCTCATGGTCGATGCGACACCGCTCGCACTCGTCTCTGTGACGCTCACGGCACTCCTTGGCATGATCGCCATCAGCTCCGCGCTCTGTGGATTCCTCGCCGATCACTGCCGCCCCTATGAGCGGATCCTCCTGATCATCGCCGGCCTTCTCATGATTAAGCCGGGCGGTATCACCGACCTCGTCGGACTCGCTCTCTTCGTCGTCATCCTCGTCATGCAGTATCGGCGGGCGAAGGAGGCAGCATGAAGACGGCGCAGGAATACATCGAAGAACGCAGCTTTTTCGATGCGGTCAAGGTACTGTACGAGGTTCCGGAAGCCGAGCGCGATGCACTCTGGAACTATCGTATGGGCTATGCCCTCTACTTTTATGCGATCAACCGTTATCCGAAGCTCTGTGCTCTGCGTCTGGCTCTCAGCTATTTGGAGCGTGCAGACGAGGATACGGCAAGCAAGGCGGAGATCGAGCGCATCTTCTTTGGCAAGCCCGGCGGCATGACGGCGCGGTGCCAAGAGGCGGTTGAAAACAAGCACGGCTGGTATGCGGAGAGCCCGCTTCGATGAGTGTGGGCCAGCTCGTGCGTGAGGTTGAGGCGAAAGCACGAGCGTGTGCGCCGTGAGTGACGACGTTCTTTGAACGCACGCAGCGGAGCGAGATTGCGATCTCGCATCATCCTGCACAGGACAAGCTCCCCGTTGGCGCGAGCATTCCACGGAACGCCCGACCTGCCCGCAGATTTTGACTGGCCGTACTATGAGGGAACGGACTTCGAGGATGTGACGAAGAACCGCCCGCTTGCCTTTCTCGCGCAGATTAACCTCGCCGAGGCCTCGCAGTATGATCGTACGGGGCTTCTGCCAGCGTCAGGCGTCCTCAGTTTCTTCTATGAGACCATGTCGATGGGTGGGGCTTCGAACCGGGGCACAAAGGCTATCGCGCGTCTGTATTTCCCAGAGACGGAGGGACTTGTCCCGACACAGATTCCGGAGGAAACGAAGGTGGAGTGTGGGCGAGCAGGCGCTGTCCTTTGCGGATGCCGTCAACCTTCTGTCGTCCTTTGCATACAGCCGCAGGAGCGGGAGAGAGGTGGATTGGGACACCTACAACGAACTGCGGGCGGGTTCGGATACGATGCTGCCGCACACGAGGACAATCCATGAAGATGCTCGGCTATGCCGACGAGATTCAGAATGAAATGGAGCCGGAGTGCGAACGCTACAGCAGGGGCATTGACGAAGACATGCAGGAAGAGCTCTCCGAAGAGGAGCAAGCGGAACTGTGAGAAATGCTGCAGATCGCTGGGTGCTGCTGTTTCAGATGGGCACCGTCGAGGACGGTGAAACGGAGCTTATGTACGGCGACTGTGGCCGGATCTACTTCTGGATTCGGAAGGAAGACCTTGCTGCGCGGAACTTTCATCACGTCCGATTGATTTTGCAGTGTGGATGAGATAAAAAGAAAAACGCTTGCAAAAAAATCATTACATTTACGTATTCTATCCTTGTAAAGGGTGAGTGCGATGGAACAGGCAGTTAATGTAAACTTTCGACTGGACGCAGCGGTAAAGAAGAACATGGAGCAGGTTTTGTGCAGAACTTGGGCTCTCCATGAGTGCGGCGTTTACGATCTTTGCAAAAGAAAGTGGGACGAGAACGCCGAATCCCATTTGATGTCTCTGTGGATCCGTTTTATGATGAGCGGAATCTGCGCTATCTCGAACAAAAAGCTGGAAGCGTACCGAGCGGGAAAAGCTGCGCTTTGCCGAACATGATCTCGTGAGAATTGATGATGAGAAAGCGTAGGCTTCAGTGGGATTTCGATGCGTGGGAAGACTATCTCGATTGGCAGAGAAACGACAAGAAAACCCTAAAGCGTATCAATCAACTCATCCGAGAAGTGGTTCGCGATCCCTTTTTGCGGCATGGGAAAGCCGGACCTCTGCGGTAAATCTTGCAGGATTTTTGGAGTCGGCGCATTGATGGTGAGCATCGACTGGTTTATCTTGTTGAGGACGAGAGCATTTTGATCTTTGCCTGTCGCGGACATTACGACTAACAAAAAACATCCCTGCCAAGCGGCAGGGATGTTTTCATATCCAATTCGCGATCAGTGCTTTTCTTCCGCCTTCACGTCGATGATCGGACCGTCGATCAGCTTCTGCTCCTCGGGCTCGGATCCCTTGCGGCGGCGCCAGATCAGGAAGGCGATCACGGCGATCAGAACGAGTACGGCGATGACCGTACCAATGATGGCCGTTTTGTTCCAGATGCGGAACGAGACCTGAATCGGCGAAGATTCGCCCGTGACGAGCGTCTTGCCGAGGTTCCACGTGAGCGTCCTGCCGCCGTCTTCCTCGCGGTCGGCGTTGGAACTCGATGGTGCGGATGGGAGCGTCATCTGATAGGTGAACGTGATGTTGCTCGCGAATGCACCTGCACCGCCGCCGTTCTGGCTGCCCTCGAACAGGAGGTCAAAATTGTAGTCCGTGTAGAAGAGGCTCTTCTTCACTGTAATGCCCGTGTTCTTGCCGTCATGTGCAGCGAAGAACTCCTGATCGGACAGCTTGTCCACCGAGTCGTAGTGCTCCGTGATCTCATAGCCCGACATATTTTCCTTTGTGACGGGCGCGACCTGTGCGTCGGGGTTCTTTGCCAGCATGGACGCCTTGCTCTGCTCGACGATCTGGGCGAGCATCGGCGCACTGACGAGCGTCGTCTTGAGATCAGCAGAGCCGTCGTTGTTGACCGTGACGTTCACGTCGCCGCTGAAACAGCCGCTCGTCAGAACGAGCAAGCTAAGCATCACTGCGGCAAGCATTGTGCGCATGTACTGCGTAGTGAACATAGTATACCTCCCATAGATTTGACCCCATAAATTCGGATTGAGATTTATCCGTATTGTACATGAGAGAGGGATTTTGCAAGGAGGAATACCTTAGGGGCAGATGCTGTGCGTTCTGATACACAGAAACTATTTCCTGAAAAAAATTTTATCTATTTAGAGATAGGAAAGATTCGGTTGTCAGTGATGCGTATTTTTCGCTATAATAGACATAGAATGATTCTGCTTGAGTGTCTGCACCGTATGGCAGCTCCTGCCGCAGCGGGGCAGAGGGATATTTTCATGAGGAGGATTTCACATGGCAAGGTAGCAGTTGTATACTGGTCCGGCACGGGCAACACGCAGAAGATGGCAGAGGCTGTCGTCGAGGGCGCAAAGGGCGCAGGTGCTGAGGTCGAGTGCTTCGAGGGTGGATAGCTTCTCCGTCGATCAGATTGACGGCTTTTGACGGTCTCGCGCTCGGCTGCCCCTCGATGGGCGCAGAGGAGCTCGAGGAGGGCTCGTACGAGCCGTTCTTCGCGGCTGCGGTGGACGGCAGTAAGCTCTCCGGCAAGCCCGTTGTGCTCTTCGGCTCGTGGGGCTGGGGCGCAGGTGCTTGGATGGAGACGTGGTCTGAGCGCACGAAGGATGCAGGCGCAAACCTCGTCGATACCTTCATCGTCGAGAACGAGGCCCGGACGACGAGGGGCTCGAGGGCAGCAGAAGCTCGGCGCAGCCATCGCCGGTGCATGCTGATCGGTATCCCTGATCATATTTTTGACGAGAAGAGTCGCTTCGCGCGGGGCGGCTCTTTTTCTATGGAGTTGTTGCAGAATTTTTGCCACATGATGAAATTAACAAGATATACATGAGGGGTGTATGCTGAGCAAGGGAAAGGAATGATGATGTATGGAAACAGAAGCGGCGTCTGCGGCAGTGCAGACGGCAGGCTTTATTCATCCTGTGATGGCGGATGTTAGTGACCATCCTGTCGTTCGTCCTCGTCGTCGCGAGTGTCGGGATCGCCTCCGTGGCGACGTACTATGCGTGGCGGCAGTCGGGCGGCACGATTGACGCGGTGGAAAAAGGATGTCGCGTGGCTGCGCAAAGAGGCGGAGCGTCTCTCGAACGAGATCAAAAGCGTCGCGGCAAAGGACAGCATGACCGCGAGCGAGATCACGCAGCTCAAGGAAAGATCGCACAGCGAGGCGGCGCTGGCGGAGGCGGGGAGCGGCCTGCGGCACCGCCGCCCGAGGAGCCCGCACCGGAGCCGGAGTTGCCTGCCCCTGAGCCCGAGCCCGAGCTGCCGGCACCGGAGCCAGAGCCGGAGCTGCCCGAACCGGAGCCGGAACCTGAGCCGGCCCCGGCACCGGAGCCTGAACCCAAACCCGAACCGGAGGAAGAGGAGGACGACGATCTCGACCTCGACGCACTGCTCGATAGTAAGCCGATATGGCAGGATCTCCTTGACGACTATCACGCCCTTTGCGAGAATTTTGACCGCACGAAGGGTGCGGAGCTGTGCATGCCGATCATCACGAAGTACGGGCTGCACCTCCTCGTCTGCTCTGACCACGCCGCCGTCGAGAACGGCAAGGCGATGCCGAAGTTCGAGGAGGTCGAGGACCTCAATGAGGCGACCTTCTGGGCGTATGACATCCCAGGGCAGCCGGACGACTTTTGCCGTCGTTCCGAGCTCCCATGTTCCCATACGATCAGAAACTGCATGAGGCGGCGGCATGAGAGGAAACCTTTGCTGCACGCTACGAGGCCGGCATGACCTACGATCACGTCACCGTCGATATGCCCGCACTCTTCAGCAAGCGCAACGACAAGTGGAACATCGAGCAGCCGGGACTCCTGCGGCTCGTGGAGTAAACGCACCGATAACAAAGAGAACCGTACACGAGGAAATACCTCGGTACGGTTCTTATTTAGTGGGGGATGGGAGGGGCTGATGGAACATAGAACAAACTTCGATTGGTGTCAGGCATGGGATACTGCTCCCCACAAAATCTTTTATGTTTCGTGTCACAATATACGATACGTTTACAGATTGTCCACATTCCATTTGCAGACAGTCCTCAACGTCTTTGAATCGATCGTTTTGCAGAGAGCGTCTCAGTTTGTCCTCATCAACGGAGATGATAGAGAAAATATCCAGAAGCCCTAGAAGGATGCTGCGACATTCATCTGAATTATAGTATTTATGCAGGATGTAAAACAAATTTGTTATGCTATGCGCTGCAATGAATCCGTGAATGACCTTGTCCGTGCAGGACTATTTAGAGCAATAGAAAACCCCTCCGTAGACTGCAATGAATCCGTGAATGACCTTGTCCGTGCAGAGCTTGACTACTTGTTGTGAGTGATGCAGGAACGGCTCACGTCCTCAGTACGTCCATAATCACATTTGTGTCAATCAGCATCTGCATATTTTTTCTCCAACATTTCCGCTAGGTCTTGTTTATAGTCGTCACTGCCGATGCCCGGCTTTGTGAGGGATAATATGCGCGCATAGGCACGCTGTGCTCTGTCGTTTGTTGTCAGAACAGGTTTTGTCTGAGGTTCATCGACGAAGTCGTTCATGACGATAATTTTTAGCTTTTGGTTCTTTTTTTGAGCTGAGCAGCGCTCAGAAGTTGTACTGCTTGCACCATCATAGTATCCTGTCAGTTCCAGCATACCATCACTCTTCCTTTATTACGTGAAAAAGTTATTTCGTCATAGTGGCTAGAATCTTATTTCTTTTTCCCCTTCTTGTCGCTTATGTCCTTCAGACATGCCTGCAGGAGGATTTGATTCACGAGGATGTCGGTGTTTGCGGGGGCGATGGCGGCGGCGCCTGCGAGGGCTTTCCATGCGCCCGTGTAGTCCTTCGTGTGGATGAGGGCGACGGCGAGGGCGTTCTGTGCGTCGGCATTCGCGGCGTCACGGTGAATGGCGTCGCGCAGGACGGGGATTGCCTTCGCTGCGGCGTTTTCTGCGAGGAGGGTGAGCCCGTAGTTGTAGCGATGCGCTCGCATCGTCGGGCGCGAGTTTTAGGTATGCTTCGTAGGCACGGCGAGCTTCCTTGGTGCTGCCCTCTGCGGTATGAGTGAGGGCGATGCCGAGGTATGGCTCGGGGCGACGTGTATTGCGTTTCTGTGCGGCAGTGAAGTCGGCACGCGCGGCGGGAGGTCGCTGCGGTGGAGGTAGACGAGGCCACGATAGATGTAGCCGTCAGCGTCGGCTGCCTGCATGATGCGCGCGTTCGCGGCGTGGAGGGAGATGTCGGAGCCGTCGGGAAGAGCTGCACGGTCGCGGATGGCGAGATGCCCTGTCCGTAGGTGGTGCCGGGGACGGCCCAGACGCCGTTGAGCTGTACCCAACGCGTGAGTTTGCCGAATACGTCGGGGCGCTTCGTGCGGAGAAGCTCATAGCGCGGGTCGACGATGGGGCTTTTCGGCGGGGTTGTGCTTGCGTAGGCGAGGAGGTGCTGGATGTGTGCGCGTGCGCCCGTGCGCATGTCGGGGAAGGAGAGCCCCTTTGCGCCGTTCCCCGTTGCGCCGAGTCCGCAGAAGTTGTTCTGCCGCCAGTCGACGTCGCCGCCGTAGGCGAAGAAGCCCGTTTCCTTGTACGCCTGTGCGAGCGCGACGTCGGGCCGGATGCCCTCGTGCTCGGACTCTTCGTAGTAAGCATGGACGAGTTCTTTGGGAGTGCCGGTGAGTTTGGGCTTCGGGTTGCGCGCGAGGAGGTAGGCGAGCATCTGCTCCTCGGATGCAATGGGCTCGCCGAGGATGGTGACCTCGGCGGCGGCAGGGGCCCCGGCACGGGGAGGATGTCGAGATGCGGTGCGGGGAGGGCGAAGTGCAGCCCTGCGGCGAGTTTAGCGTCGACATTTTTTTGCCTGCAGGGAGTTCGGCAGGGAAGACGGGACGCGGGATGGCGGATGCACTGTCGCTTTGGGGCAGGGCAGGGGCGGCGAAACTGTGCGGCGCACAGAGGAGTGCGGCGGCAAGAGCGGCGGCGGGCAGTCTGCGGAGGTTCATGGGTATCGTCCTTTCTGTCGGTGCGTGATGGACTGTCATGGGGGCTGTGTCATAGAGCGGTCATTTCGTTCCGTAGAGGATGCCGCTTCCGCGCAGGAGGAGGCGCAGGGGGCGGGCATCAGGATGACGTTTTTCGGTGTGGGGGAGATAGGGAGATGTCGAGATGCCCTCCTCCTTGAGGATGTCGATGAATTCGTTGATGTCACCGTAGAGGTCGCGGTTCTCAAAATTGTCGTGCAGGGCGAATGCGCCGCCCTTTTTTCAGGACACGCAGTGCCTCGATGACAAAGCATGAATTTGTCCTTTTGGGTGCGCACTTCGTGAAAGACGAAGTTGCTGATGACGGCGTCGAATGTTTCATTGGGCGCATCGAGTGCTGCTGCGTCACCCTGCACGAAGGAGCATCGGTCGCGTACGTATTCGAGGGTCGCGTTGCGCACGCACTGCTCGGCACTGCTGTCCCACATCGGCGGCCAGAGGTCGACCCCGACGATATGTGCCTCGGGATACTGCTGTGCAAGGGCGATGCTGAGTGCCCCGTGCCGCATCCGATGTCGAGGACGGTGCCGCGTCCATCCCATGGAAATCGGTCGATCAGTGCGCTGTGGATGCGCCGCATGAGGCCGCCGCCGTCCGCGGAGAGGACATGGCGGCAGTAGGTCATGTAGAGGGCGGCAAGGAGGGACATGAGGGAGAGGACGAGGAGAACGCCGTAGGCGGTGTCCCGTCCGATCAGGAGTGCACAGAGGAGTGTCGCAAGGACGAGTGCGGCGGTGATGCCCCAGAGGGTGCGCATCATCGGGCGCGCGATCAGTGCCGTAGTCAGGTTTCATGATGTTCCTCCGCGTGGTGTGCGGCGATTGCCGCGTCCACTTCGTCGTTCACAGCGGCGCGCAGTTCACGCAGTACGGGCGAGAAGGCAGCCTCCTTTACCCCGTAGGTGTGCTGGAGCTCATACTCGAGCGGCAGCCAAGTGGATGGGTCGCACTCGTTGTGCGTGATGACGGCCTCCATGCGGTCAAGTGCCTTGATGAGCCGCGCTTCCTCTGTCTCCATGGCGTCCATTTCGGCAAAGAGGGCGCGTACCTCTGCGCTGTAGGGGGCAGGCAGGGCGTCGATCCATGCGTCACGGAGCTCGTGCTCACGCGCACGGTCGGCATCCGTTTTCTCAAAGGTTGGGATGTCGCCCGTAAATACCTCGCCCATATCGTGCAGGGAGTGCCATGAGGAAGACGCGCGTGAGGTCGGCGGCAGGGAACTGATCGTGCAGAAAATATGCCATCAGCGCCATGCGCCAGCTGTGCTCGGCGACGCTCTCCTGTCGTCCGGATTTCATCCATGCGTGGCGCGTACGCTCTTTTAGCCCTGCGATACAGTGCAGGATGGATAGATAATCGTTTGGGGTCATAGGTGCTCCTTTACTGTTTCCTTAACATGATAACAATTTTATTATAGCATATTACAGAAATTTTTGACGGATAAATAATGAGCTATGTATAGCGACAATGTAGCTATATTATGCTATACTGTTTTTTTGAATGGAGGCGATAGAATGGCGACAACTATGGTTCGTGTCCGTATGGATACGGGGGTTGAAAAGAGCAGGTGGATGCAGCACTGGCGAGTATGGGGCTGAATATGTCCACTGCGGTCAACGCGATGGCACGTCAGATTCTGCATCAGGGCAAGCTGCCATTTGAACTTTACGTCGGGAATTCTGACTTGTTGGAAGCAATGCGTGAGGCGGAGGAAATCCGAAAGCATCCGGAGAGCCATCCGTCCTATGCGTCTGCCCATGAGATGATGGAGGATATTCTTTCGTGATGTACCGCATCATTCCGACGGCGCGGTTCCGCAAAGAGGTGAAGCGTGCGGCGAAGCGGGGGCTGCCCATGGAACGGCTGGAGTATGTCATTGACGAACTGGCAGAGGGAAAGACGCTCGCGCCGCAATTCAGAGACCATGCCCTGACGAGGGAGTTTTGCAGGGTACCGCGAGTGCCACGTGCAGCCTGACTGGTTGCTTGTCTACCGCATTGATAAGGAGATTTTAACATTGGTGCTTGCCTATACAGGGACACACAGCGATCTTTTTTGATGACAGTCCTGTGATTTGATGAAAAGCATTGTCAACGAGCCGTACATATAGTATGATATGGTACATCGTTTTTGTATGAGGAGGGCGTGCCGGTGAGAGAGACGATGGGGGTGCTCGGTCCCGTGGGGACGCACAGCGAGGCGGCGGCACGCTATCTCATGGAATGGCAGGGGCTCGATCGCGAGATTGTCTGCTATGGCGATATCGGGGCGTGCCTTCGTGCGAGTAGAGACAGGTGCGGTGAATGCGGCGTTTGTCCCTGTGAGAACTCCCTGAGGGGGCGATCGCTGTGACGCTCGATGTGCTTGCGCGCTCGGATGCGCTGCGCGTGCAGCGTAGGTGATCTGGCCCGTGCATAACTATCTGATGGCCCGGCGCGCGGATGTGGAGATCCGTACGATCTACTCCCATGCACGCCCATCGCGCAGTGCGGAGATTTTCCTCCTGCGCCGTTATCCACAGGCTGAGCTCATCAAGACGGCGAGCACGGCGCGCGCAGCGGGATGGTTGGTGCAGCACCCGCAGATGCGGGGCCGCGGCGATCTGTACGCGGCGTGCGGGGGTTCTGCATGGTCTGGTGGAGATCGCGGGCAGGATCGAGGACAGCGGGGGCGAACTGCACGCGCTTCTTTGAGGTCGTGCGTGCGCGGGAGGTACCGCCCTCGCATCACCCGATACGATCCTGCTGGTGGCACAGATCGACGGTTCGCGGCCGGGGCACTCTACAATGTCCTCGGTGAGTTTGCCCGCCGTGAGGTGAACCTCACGCGCATTGAGTCGCGCCCCGCACGGACGGAGCTGGGCGCATATCTTTTCTTTTCGATCTCGATGCGCACAGCGGTGCCGCAGCGGAGGCGATGCCGCCGTCGCACGGCGGGCGTCTAGCTGAAGGAGCTGGGACGATTTCCGGTGCATCTCGCCCACAATGAATAGGGCGCACTGATATTTTTTAGGGATTCGGGGAAGGAGTTTTACGATGGTTGTTATTATGAATGCAGATGCCACGCAGGCTGACATTGAGGGGTCATCAGCGCTATCGAGGAGAAGGGCTCGAGGCAAAGGTGATGGAGGGGCACACCAGAAGATTGTCGGTGTGATCGGCGATAAGACGAAACTCGCCGCAACGCCGCTGGATGCGATGCACGGCGTTGAGACGACGGTTGCGATCTCGAAGAGCTATAAGCTCGCGAGCCGCGAGTTCCATCCCGCCTCGACGGTGGTGGATATCCGCGGCATCAAGATCGGCGACGGGACGCCCGTGGTGATGGCGGGGCCGTGCGCTGTGGAGTCGCGCGAGCAGCTCCTAGAGACGGCGCAGCTCATCAAGGAGGGCGGTGCGCAGTTCATTCGCGGCGGTGCGTACAAGCCGCGTACCTCGCCCCTATGCGTTTCAAGGCCTCGAGGAGGAGGGGCTGAAGTATCTCGCCGAGGCGCGTGAGAAGACGGGGCTTGCCGTCGTGACAGAGGTCACGGTGGTCGAGGCGGTGGATACGGTCGCCGCCTACGCTGATCTTCTGCAGGTCGGTGCACGCAATATGCAGAACTTCGGCCTCCTGAAGGCGGTCGGACGCGCGGGAAAGCCCGTCATGCTGAAGCGCGGGTTGGCTGCGACCATCGACGAGTGGCTGAACGCCGCCGAGTACATCATGAATGAGGGCAATCCAAACGTCATTCTCTGTGAGCGCGGCATCCGCACGTATGAGACCTATACGCGCAACACGTTTTGACATCAGTGCGATTCCTGCGATCAAGCATCTCTCGCATCTGCCGATCATTGCCGATCCGAGTCACGGTACGGGAAAGTGGCGCATGATCAAGCCCGTGTCCCTCGCCTCCATCGCGGCAGGCGCGGACGGGCTCATCATCGAGGTGCATCCGAACCCCGCACGTGCTCTTTCCGATGGGCCGCAGTCGCTGACGCCGGAGAACTATCGCGATCTCATGGCGAGCGTGCAGAAGCTCAGCCGCTTTATGAAGGATGAGCATATCGAGACCGATGGTGATGGAGTAACGCAATGAAAAATGCGGTGATACGAATGTCAAATTCGTATCACCGCATTTTAATGATTACCCTCGATTATAGGAATCACTGATAAAATGAGGGTCTGCCAGATTGGCGTAGATTTTTTTCGTCCGAACGAGGTGGAAAACCGGACGCAGAGTGGTGCTCTGTGGAGGATTTTTCCGCCGAGATGCGCAACAAAAGATGCGTCAAGATGGTTGTACCGAGTATCGAGTGCTTCTATACCTCGGCGATGACCTCGATCTCGCAGAGTGCACCTGCCGGCAGTGCCTTGGCAGCGACGCAGGGAGCGCGCAGGCTTGCCCGTGAAGTGGCGAGCATAGACTTCGTTGAACGCGGCGAAGTCCGCGATGTCCGCGAGGAAGCAGGTGGTCTTGATGGTGTGCGAGAGGTCGGTGCCGGCAGCACGGAGGACGGCGGCGAGGTTCTTGCAGACCTGCTCCGCCTGCCCTGCCACGTCCGTCGCCGTGATCTTGGCGACGGCGGGGTCGATGCCGATCTGTCCCGAGGCGTGAGACGAGAGAGCCGACGCGCATCGCCTGGCTGTAGGGGCCGAGGGGCGGCGGGGGCGTTGTCGCTGTGAATCATTTCCATAGAGAGCTCCTTTTCATCAATAGGGCTGGTGTACGAAGCGTTCCGTTTCGTACACCAGCCCTTTTCCCGATTCTCACAGCACTGTTTTGTGGTGTGAGAATTTCCTCTGCTTAGTGGATCGTCGTGACGCGAACGGCGATGGAACCGCCCTCGTTGTAGGTCATGCCTGCAACCGATGACAACCTTGTCGCCGTGGTCGACATAGCCGTTGTCGAGAGCACTCTTGGTGCAGGACTCGATCATCTCCTCGACGCTCGACCACTTGCGTCCCTGGATGGAGTAGACACCCCAGCGCAGGTTGATGTGGCGTGCGACCATCGGGCTCGGCGCGTAGGCGACGATGGTCGCCTCGGACGGTATTTCGACGACGCGCGTCGTGTAGCCGGACTGGGTCGGCGTGAGGATGGCGGTGGCACTCGTCTCGTAGGCGAGCTGCACGGTCGCATGGGAGACGGCATCCGTCGTGGAGGAACGCTCACGGATCTGACGCGAGCGGATGAGTGGAGTCGTACTCAAGCGACTCCTCGCAGCGCTGGGCGATGGTGTTCATCATCTTGACCGCCTCGACAGGGTAGTTGCCGCTTGCGGTCTCACCCGGAGCATGATGGCGTCCGCACCGTCGAAGATGGCGTTGCCGACGTCGGAGACCTCGGCACGTGTCGGACGCGGATTCTCGGTCATCGACTCGAGCATCTGCGTAGCGACGATGACGGGCTTGCCGACGGCGTTGCGCTTGCGGATGATTTCCTTCTGGATGACGGGCACATCCTCAGCGGGCACCTCGACACCGAGGTCGCCGCGCGCGACCATGATGCCGTCGGGACGGCGAGGATCGCGTCAAAGTTGTTGACGCCCGCGAGGTTCTCGATCTTCGGGATGATCTCCATGTGGCCGCCGTGCTTGGCGATCAGGTGGCGGATCTCCTCCACGTCAGCAGGGCGCTGGATGAAGGATGCCGCAACGAAATCCATGTCGTTCTCGATGCCGAAGATGATGTCGCGCTCGTCCTGCTCGGAGATGGCGGGCAGGCTCAGCTCGATGCCGGGCGCTGCAACGCGCTTGCGCGTGGACATCGCACCGCTGTTCTGGATGGTGGTGATGATGTCGCTTGCCGCGCACCTCATCGACAACGAGCTCGACGAGTCCGTCGGAGAGCAGGAGCTTGTCGCCTGGCTTGACCTCGGTGTAGAGCTTCTTGTGGTTGACGCTGACGTGCGTCTCATCGCCCGGCGCATCGTCGTACGTGAGCGTGAATTTGTTGCCCTTCTCGAGGTGCACCTTGCCGGCGGCGAATTCGCCGAGGCGCATCTCCGGTCCCTTGGTGTCGAGGATCAGCGAGATCACCTTCCCCGAGCGCTCCGCAGCGGCGCGTACCTTCTTGATGCGCTCCATATGCTCCGGATGCGTGCCGTGGGAGAAGTTGAAGCGTGCGCAGTTCATCCCGTTCTCGATGAGTGCATCGACGACGCCGTCCGGATCCGTGGCAGGACCCTGTGTGCAGATAATTTTTGTTTTTTTCAGCATGACATATCCCCCGTTTTTTTGTCCCTGAGCTTAGGAAGCACTGATAAATTCGGTACAACCATCTTGACGCATCTTTTTTGCCCGCACTTCGGCGGAAAATCCTCCACAGAGCACCACTCTGCGTCCGGTTTTCCACCTCGTTCGGACGAAAAAATCTACGCCAATCTGGTAGACCTCATTTTTATCAGTGATTCCTTTACATCTATGGATATTCTACACTCTTTTTAAGGAGAAGTAAAAGATACTATGCGGACACATGCCGCTAGTTGATGGAGGTTTATTTATCTGGACAATGAAAGAATACACGGATGCAATTTGACAAGAACCTTTTTCGCTTATTATTGAAACTGTTTTTATAGGAAAGGGTGATACTATGGATTTTCTCAATTCGGCCGTGGGGACGATCAATGACTTTTTGTGGACTTATATCATCATCGTCGTCCTCGTTGGCTGCGGGCTGTGGTTCACACTCTCGACGAAGCTCGTCCAGCTGTGTGCGCTGCCCGAGATGGTGCGCCTCCTCACGGGGATCTCGGTCGCCGCCCGAGCGGGCGCAAAGGCAATCTCGTCGTTTCAGGCGTTCTGCGTCAGTACGGCGTCGCGCGTCGGCGTCGGCAATATCGCAGGCGTTGCCATCGCCATTGTGACGGGCGGCCCCGGCGCGGTGTTCTGGATGTGGGCGATTGCCTTTGTCGGGACGGCGACGGGGTTCGTGGAAGCACGCTCGCGCAGATCTACAAGATTCCGCGTGGACATGGGCTCTTTCACGGCGGCCCTGCCTACTACATCCAGAATGCGCTCGGTCAGCCTGCCGTGGCAAAGCTCTTTGCCGTGCTGATCTCCGTGACGTTCGGTCTGATCTACGTCTCGGTGCAGGCAAATACGATTGCGCTCTCGGTGGAGAAGGCATTCGGCGTGGAGACGTGGATCATGGGCATCGCCCTCTCGGTGCTGGCGGCACTCGTGATCTTTGGCGGGCTCAGCCGCATTGCGACGTTTACGACGTTCCTCGTACCGATCATGGCGGGACTGTATCTCCTCATTGCACTCATCATTGTCATCATGCACATCGATGCGGTGCCGGGGATGTTTGCCCTCATCCTGCACGATGCGTTCAGTCCGCAGGCGGCGGTCGGCGGCGGCATCGGTACGGTGATCCTCACGGGAATCCGCCGCGGTCTGTTCTCGAATGAGGGCGGGCGAAGGCTCGATCCAGAATGCGGCGGCGACGGCGAGCGTGACCCATCCTGTTAAGCAGGGACTGGTGCAGGCGTTCGGTGTCTACGTCGATACGTGGATTGTCTGTTCGGCGACGGCGTTCATCGTGCTCCTCACGGGGCAGTACACGGTCGGCGGCGACGTGAGTGGCATCGCACTTGCACAGGATTCGCTCGCGAGCGTCTTCGGCACGTGGGCTTCGTCGCTTCTCTCGATTCTGATCTTCCTCTTTGCGTTCAGCTCGGTCGTCGGCAACTACTACTACGGCGAGATCAACATCCACTTTTTTTCGGTGCGAATGTAAAGACGGCGCTCAATCTCTATCGCGCCGCCGTGGTCGCGATGGTGTTCTTCGGCTGCGTCGCTGCGTTCCAGCTCGTCTGGAACCTCGCGGATCTCTTCATGGCGATGATCTGCCTCACGAACCTCTACGCGATTACGCGGCTCGCGCCCTATGCGCGGATGGCACTGCGGGACTATTTCGCGCAGAAGGCGGCAGGGAAGAATCCAATTTTTGATCCGGCCATTCTCCCCAATCAGCGCGGTGTGATGGCATGGAACGAGGATGAGTTCCGCGCACAGAAATACGAATAAAATATTTGGGGAGCGCTCTGCGAAGCGAAAACTTCGTGCGGCAGTTCCTCCTTCTTTTTTCTATGAAAGTCTTTACTTTTGATGCGTGCTTTCGTAGAATAGAAAGCAAGAACAATACGCGCGTGAGCGCAGGATCGAGACAGGGGATGGTTTTATGCTGAAAAAGGCAATCGCGGTCGTCACGTCGGGGGAGACAGCCCCGGCATGAATGCGGCGGCACGCGCTGTGGTGCGTACGGCCCTCTATGAGGGCGTCGATGTCTACGGTGTGCACAACGGATACAGCGGTATGGTGCACGATGATATTGAGCAGCTCACATCGCGCAGCGTCAGCGATCTCATCCAGCGCGGCGGCACGTTCCTCGGCACGGCGCGCAGCAAGACGTTCGCGACGCCCGAGGGGCGCAAGACGGCTACGAGAATCTCCGCAAACGCAACATCGAGGGGCTTGTGATCATCGGCGGCGACGGCTCACTGACGGGCGGCTCACTCCTCAGCAAGGAGACGGGAATGCCGATCGTCGGGCTGCCGGGCACGATCGATAACGATGTCTGGGGGCATGGACTATACGATTGGCTGCGATACGGCGTGCAATACGATCGTCGATGCGATCAATAAGCTGCGCGATACGGCGTCGGCGCATCGCCGCATCATCATCGTCGAGGTCATGGGACGTCACTCGGGTTGGCTGGCAATGATGTCGGGCATCGCGGGCGGTGCGGAGTATATCCTCGTACCGGAGGTTGCATTCGATCTCGAGGAGATCAGTCTTGAGCTGAAGGAGATGTACGAGAGCGGCAAGCGCTACAGCATCATCGTCGTTGCAGAGGGCGCGGGCTCGGGCGTTGAAATCGGTAAGATCATCGGCGAAAAGACGCAGATCGATACGCGCGTCTCGGTGCTCGGACACATTCAGCGCGGCGGCTCGCCGACGGTGGAGGACCGCATCAAGGCGTCGATGCTCGGTGAGAAGGCGGCACTCGCGATCATTTCGGGAGTAACCGATGTGGTCTACAGCTTTAACGAGGGGCAGGTCGTGGGGGTCAACCTCTTCGAGGCGGTCAATAACAGCAAGACACTCGATCCAGAGCTCGTGCGGCTCTCGCGCGTGCTGGCATAATGATGCTTTTGAGGGGCTGCGGTGCCCATGTGCCGCAGTCCTTTATTTTCCTCTTGACAAGATTCCGTAAACCATGTAGACTACCCTATGTTGTTATCCCATAAATGAATAGCTTCTCATGTGAGAGCACTGTGGAGAGTTGTCCGAGTGGTTGAAGGAGCACGCCTGGAAAGCGTGTGTGCGGTGATACCGTACCGAGAGTTCGAATCTCTCACTCTCCGCCATTTTTATTGATTTTTCTCAGGGCGGGCTGCAGTGCCTTGGTCTCGCGCAATGGAGCCCCTGTGAACCCCGTCAGGTCCGGAAGGAAGCAGCGGTAAGCGGATCGTTTCATGTGCCGCGAGGGTGCCTGGGAACTGCGGTCTGCCGTGGGAGAAATCGGAACAGCGCAGCCCGTGTGGGCTGTTTTTTGTTTGTCAAAAAGGAGGTGCGCGATGGCATACGTTGCACTCTATCGGCGGTGGCGGCCGGAGAGTTTTGCCGATCTCGTAGGGCAGGAGCATATCAGCCGCACGCTTTCCCGTGCGGTGACGAGCGGGCAGACCAGCCACGCCTACCCTTTACAGGGCCACGCGGCACGGGCAAGACGAGCACGGCAAAGATCCTCGCGCGCGCACTGAACTGCGCCGAGGGGCCGACGCTCACGCCGTGCGGCATCTGTGACTCCTGCCGCAGCATCAGCGACGGTTCGTCGATGGATGTCTTTGAGATCGACGCAGCGTCCAACCGCGGCATCGACGAGATCCGCGATCTGCGCGAGTCGGTGAAGTTCGCTCCGACGGAGGGGCATTATAAGATCTACATCATCGACGAAGTGCACATGCTCACGACGGAGGCGTTCAACGCTCTTCTCAAAACGTTGGAGGAGCCGCCCGAACGTGTGATCTTCATCCTCGCGACGACGGAGCCGCACAAAGTGCCCGCGACGATTCAGTCACGCTGCCAGCGCTATGACTTTCACCGCATTACGGTGACGGAGATCCGCGACCGTCTCATCTATGTCTGTAAGGAATCGGACATTGCGGCGGAGGAGGATGCGCTCGGTATCATCGCTGAGCAGGCGGACGGCGGGATGCGCGACGCACTCTCGATTCTCGACCAGTGTATGGCACTCGCGGAGGGGACGCTGACGGCGGAGCGCGTGCAGGAGACGTTGGGGCTTGTCGGGCGTGCGTGGATTCGGCACATGGCGGGAGAGATCGCTGCGCGCGATGCGGCGGCACTGATCGCACAGCTCAGTGAGCTCCCTGCAGAGCGGGCGCGAGTTGAAGCAGGTGCTCGCCGAGCTCGCGCAGCACTTCCGCCGCCTGATGATCGCGGGCGTCGGCGGCGCGGTCAGCGCAGCGGGAGCTCTGCGCGGGCGATGCGGAGGAGCTGCGCCTGGACGCGGCTCAGTTCACGCAGGAGGAGATCATGTCGATTCTGCGTCGTCTCAATGAGACGATGCAGGAGCTGCGTACCTCGCCGCAGCCGCGCATTGCGGTGGAGACGCTGCTGATCGGCCTCTGCCATACGGAGGGGCTGCTCCTTCGGGAGAATCGACTGCGCCCCCTACGGGCGGCGCGGATGCTGCGCGGATCGCGCGGCTCGAGGCACAGGTCGAGGAGCTGGCGGCGCGCTTGCCACAGGCGGCGCGCCTGTATCCGCCTCCGCTTCTGCCACAGCGAGTGCTGCACCTTCGCCGCGCCCACATGCGGCGAAGGCGGACGGCGCAGCATCCAAACCCGCGCCGAAGAAAGCGATATCGTCTGCCGCAAAAGAAGTGGCGGACGGTGCGCCGCGTCAGCTCGACATGAAGATCTGGCAGAGCTTTCAGACACGGCTCGAGGGCGAAATCGGCTCGCCGCATCCCTCCTCTCGGGCGCGGCGTACGAGGGCATGACGGAGACACATTTCTTCATCCGTCCATCCTCGGATATGGCGCGTGACTATATCAAGAAACGCCATCGTGCCGTCTTTGATGAGGTGATGACGGAACTCGCGGGACGCCCGCTCGCCGTCGTCTGTACGGGCGGCGAGGAGGAGGATGTCCCGCCACCTCCGCCCCCCAAAGAGCCGGACTATCCTGCGCCTGTGGCGGCGCTGCTCGAAGTCGCAGGCGAGGGGGCTCGTGTGGAGGAGGTGACGGCGCCGCTGCGTGCGGCGCAGAAGAAGCCTGCCACGCCCCCGCAGGAGAGCGCAGCGGAAGAGGATGACTACGAGCCGTATGAGCCGACGCCCGATGAGGAAGCTGAGATGTTTGATGATGAGCTTCCGCCCGATGCGTAGGCTTGACGTTGCGGACGGATTTTGCTAGGCTAGGGAAGCAATAGAAGAATTCACTAAGATAAAGGAGAGATACTATGTTTAACGGCGGCGGAAATATGGCCGGCATGATGAAGAAAGTCCAGAAAATGCAGGCGGACATGAAGAAGATGCAGGACGAGCTGCGCAAGAAAACAGTCGAGGTCTCCTCGGGCGGCGGCGCGGTGAAGGTCGTCATGGATGGCGAGAAGCAGGTGCAGAGCCTCATTATTGCTCCCGCGGCGGTTGATCCTGAGGACATCGAGATGCTGCAGGATCTCATCTCGGCGGCGTTCAACGAGGCAACGAAAAAGGTGGACGACATGATGGCGCAGGAGATGGGCAAACTGACGAGCGGCCTCGGCCTGCCGCCCGGACTGCTCTGATATGCAGCAGATCGCACCCCTCGCGCAGCTCATCGAGCAGCTGCGCGCCCTCCCCGGCATCGGGGCAAAGACGGCGACGCGGCTCGCCCTACCATATTCTGGATATGGATATGGAGCGTGCGAAGCGTCTTGCCGCTGCCATTACGGGAGCAAAGGAGAAGATCGGCTTCTGTTCCGTCTGCTTCAACCTCACGGACAGCGACCCGTGCGCCATCTGCATGGCGGAAAAACGCGACCACACGACGATCTGCGTCGTCGAGCAGCCGCAGGATGTTGCGGCGATGGAGCGCATGAACGACTATGACGGCGTGTATCATGTTTTGCATGGCGCACTCTCCCGCTTGAAGGCGTGGGGCCGAACGACATCCGCATCCGAGAGCTCGTCCTGCGTGCGGGCAAGGAAAATGTGCAGGAGGTCATCGTTGCGACCAATCCCAACGTCGAGGGTGAGGCGACGGCGATGTATATTGCCAAACTCCTGAAGCCGATGGGGATTCGTGTGACACGCATTGCTCACGGGCTGCCCGTGGGCGGTGATCTCGAGTATGCAGATGAGGTGACGCTCTCGCGCGCCATGGAAAACAGAAGGGAGATATAACTTGGATATTGCTGCAGGCGTCGCACTCGCCGTCTTGATTTTTGCCGTCCTCGGCAAGGTGCTTTCTTTGCCGTTTCGCATCGTGTGGAAGCTCATCACGAACAGCGTTGTCGGCGCGATCATCCTCTGGGTGATCGACCTCTTTAGCGCGGGGATCGAGATCAACTTCCTGCGCGCCTTGATTGCGGGATTCTTTGGCATCCCGGGCGTCATTGTCCTGCTCCTCGAACGCATGATGGGGCATTGACAGCAATTTTTTCACAAAAACGAAAAAGAGGGGTTGACGGGAGTCGTGACGTGTGTTATATTATGACAGTCGCGCCGATGAGAGCGGCGGGCGAGTGAAAGCAAGCCCGAGCACTAGAGCGGCGCAGGATGTATCCCTGAAAAACTACACAATGCAAAACAGTTAGATTTTCGAATCTAACAAGCCAGATGCAACATCGTTGAGAAGGAGAAATCCTTCGGTCAACGAAACAACAATTCTTTACAAGAATGACATTTTGAGCCAACAGGCTCTCAGATGAGACTACGGTCTTTTATGGAGAGTTTGATCCTGGCTCAGGACGAACGCTGGCGGCGTGCTTAACACATGCAAGTCGAACGGGATGATCTTAAAGCTTGCTTTTAGAGAATCTAGTGGCAAACAGGGTGAGTAACACGTAGACAACCTGCCGACAGGATGGGGACAACATTCCGAAAGGAATGCTAATACCGAATGAAGTCAGAGGAGGCATCTTCTCTGATGAAAGATAGCCTCTATTTATAAGCTATCACCTGTTGATGGGTCTGCGTCTGATTAGCTGGTTGGTGAGGTAACGGCTCACCAAGGCGACGATCAGTAGCCGGTCTGAGAGGATGAACGGCCACATTGGGACTGAGACACGGCCCAGACTCCTACGGGAGGCAGCAGTGGGGAATCTTCCGCAATGGGCGCAAAGCCTGACGGAGCAACGCCGCGTGAGTGAAGAAGGTCTTCGGATCGTAAAGCTCTGTTGACGGGGACGAACGTGCGGAGTGCGAATAGCGCTTTGTAATGACGGTACCTGTCGAGGAAGCCACGGCTAACTACGTGCCAGCAGCCGCGGTAATACGTAGGTGGCGAGCGTTGTCCGGAATCATTGGGCGTAAAAGGGAGCGCAGGCGGGCCGGTAAGTCTTACTTAAAAGTGCGGGGCTCAACCCCGTGATGGGAGAGAAACTATCGGTCTTGAGTACAGGAGAGAGCGGAATTCCCAGTGTAGCGGTGAAATGCGTAGATATTGGGAAGAACACCAGTGGCGAAGGCGGCTTTCTGGACTGCAACTGACGCTGAGGCTCGAAAGCCAGGGGAGCGAACGGGATTAGATACCCCGGTAGTCCTGGCCGTAAAACGATGGATACTAGGTGTGGGAGGTATCGACCCCTACCGTGCCGGAGTTAACGCAATAAGTATCCCGCCTGGGGAGTACGGCCGCAAGGCTGAAACTCAAAGGAATTGACGGGGACCCGCACAAGCGGTGGAGTATGTGGTTTAATTCGAAGCAACGCGAAGAACCTTACCAGGCCTTGACATTGACTGAAAGCGCTAGAGATAGTGCCCTCTCTTCGGAGACAGGAAAACAGGTGGTGCATGGCTGTCGTCAGCTCGTGTCGTGAGATGTTGGGTTAAGTCCCGCAACGAGGCGCAACCCCTGTTCTTTGTTGCCATCAGGTAAAAGCTGGGCACTCAAAGGAGACTGCCGCGGAGAACGCGGAGGAAGGCGGGGATGACGTCAAGTCATCATGCCCCTTATGGCCTGGGCTACACACGTACTACAATGGAACGGACAGAGAGCAGCGAACCCGCGAGGGCAAGCGAACCTCAAAAACCGTTTCCCAGTTCGGATTGCAGGCTGCAACCCGCCTGCATGAAGTCGGAATCGCTAGTAATCGCAGGGTCAGCATACTGCGGTGAATACGTTCCCGGGTCTTGTACACCGCCCGTCACACCACGAAGTCATTCACGCGAAGCCGGCGCAGCCGTCTAAGGTGGGGAAGGTGACTGGGGTGAAGTCGTAACAGGTAGCCGTATCGGAAGGTGCGGCTGGATCACCCTCCTTTCTGAGGATTCAGATGAACCAACGGTTCACAATCTTAGGTCGGGCATCTGGGGCTGACCTGCCCAAGAATCGAGCCGCAAGGCGAAGATGATTGGCGCGCAGGTCGTCTGCGAAAACGTCCCAAGAACGCAAGCGCAAGCGAAGCGTGATTGGCAGACGTTGACCGCCAAGTTTTGCATTGTCTAGTTTTGAGGGTAACATCCACATAAAATGGGGGCGTAGCTCAGCTGGGAGAGCACCTGCCTTGCAAGCAGGGGGTCAGGAGTTCGATTCTCCTCGTCTCCACCATCTTTTGTATGTTATCCTAGATCGTAGGAACGTTATGATATAACGGAACTCCGATTTAGTTTACACTAAGCAAAGCGAAAGTTTTTGCGTAGGGCAAGGAATGAGAATAAGTTCAAAGGGAGTCGTAATGGTAATTACGTCGACCGCAGGGCTTATTTGAATGACACGACCATACACAAAAAAATCTCGCCTTTTGCGCCTAATATGAGGCCTATAGCTCAGCTGGTTAGAGCGCACGCCTGATAAGCGTGAGGTCAGTAGTTCAAGTCTACTTAGGCCCACCATTTTGTTGTTCACTGAAAACTGCACAGAAGAAACAAGAAAATCTAAACATGGGAGATATTGTGAACTCATGTACATGATATTTTCCACACTGAAAAGATTTTCCCAAAGCAAATTAGGATAAAGCGAAAATACCTTGAAGTCGTGAGACGTTAAGTCAAGCGAACAAGGGCATGCGGCGGATGCCTAGGGCGTTTCGAAACGAAGAAGGACGCGATAAGCTGCGATAAGCCATGACGAGCTGCAAGTAAGCTGTGACTCATGGATTTCCGAATGGGAGCAACCCGGCAAGAGTAACGTCTTGTCACCCTACTCTAGAGGTAGGGAGAAAACACCCTGATGAACTGAAACATCTAAGTAGTCGGAGGAAAAGAAATCAAAGAGATTCCCTGAGTAGCGGCGAGCGAAACGGGAGGAGCTCAAACCTGAGGACTTCGGTTCTTGGGGTTGCGGACCTGCAACAAGACATAAGCTTTAGTGGAAGCATCTGGGAAGGTGCGGCGAAGAGAGTGAGACCCTCGTACACGAAAAAGAGTGAGTGTTGGGCAGGGATCCAGAGTACCACAGGGCACGAGGAACCCGGTGGGAAGCAGGGTGGACCACCATCCAAGGCTAAATACATCGAAACGACCGATAGCGAAAAAGTACCGTGAGGAAAGGTGAAAAAGAACCCCGGGAGGGAGTGCAATAGAACCTGAAACCGTATGTCTACAAACAGTCGGAGCACTTTAGATGTGCGACGGCGTGCCTATTGAAGAATGAACCGGCGAGTTAATTTATGCTGCGAGGTTAAGCGGGAGACGCGGAGCCGAAGCGAAAGCGAGTCTTAAGAGGGCGGCAGTAGCATGGATTAGACCCGAAACCACAGTGATCTATGCATGTCCAGGTTGAAGCTCAGGTAAAAATGAGTGGAGGACCGAACCCGTGCGTGTTGAAAAACGTTGGGATGAGGTGTGCATAGGGGTGAAATGCCAATCGAACGTGGAGATAGCTGGTTCTCCCCGAAATAGCTTTAGGGCTAGCCTCAGGCGAATAACCATAGAGACGGTAGAGCACTGATCGGGCAAGGGGCGTAAAGCCTACCGACCCTCAGTCAAACTACGAATGGCTCATATGGGCAGCCTGGGAGTCAGAATGCGAGTGATAAGACCTCGTATTCAAGAGGGAAACAGCCCAGACCGCCGGCTAAGGTCCCAAATGCTGTGCTAAGTGGAGAAGGATGTAGGACTTCGAAAAACAACCAGGATGTTGGCTCAGAAGCAGCCACCATTAAAAGAGTGCGTAATAGCTCACTGGTCGAGAGGCCCTGCGCCGAAAAATATCCGGGGCTAAAGCACAGAACCGAAAGCCGCGGCAGGGTGTACTAAGGTACACACTGGGTGAGGGAGCGTTCTTATCTGGACGAAGGCAGACCGGAAGGACTGCTGGACGGGTAAGAAGTGAGAATGCCGGTATGAGTAGCGAAACGACAGGTGAGAATCCCGTCCACCGAAAGCCTGAGGAATCCCGGGCAACGCTCGTCGACCCGGGGGTAAGTCGGGACCTAAGCCGAGGCGAAAAGCATAGGCGATGGACAACTGGCGAAAATTCCAGTACCGGGCGACTTCGTTTGAGGATGGAGTGACGCAGGAAGGAAGCTGAGCGCGCGACTGGTTGGGCGCGTCGAAGGCGGTAGGCTGGTATGAGGCAAATCCCCATACCGTAACGGCCGAGAACCGATAGATAGGAAGGGCTACGGCCCGACTGAATTCAGCCGCACTAAACTGCCAAGAAAAGCTTCTAACGAGAAGTCGTCCGCCCGTACCAAAAACCGACACAGGTAGGCGGGGAGAGAATCCTAAGGTGCGCGGGGAAAAACCCTCGTTAAGGAACTCGGCAAAATGCATCCGTAACTTCGGGAAAAAGGATGGCCGTCTAGGGTGAAGACATTCACTGTTGGAGCTTTGGGCGGCGGCAGAAAAGAGGCCCAAAGCGACTGTTTACCACAAACACAGGTGCCTGCGAAAGCGCAAGCTGAAGTATAGGTGCTGACGCCTGCCCGTGCAGGAAGGTTAAGGAGAGTTGTTAGTCCCTAGAGATGAAGCAGCGAACTGAAGCCCCTGTAAACGGCGGCCGTAACTATAACGGTCCCTAAGGTAGCAGAAATTCCTTGTCGGGTAAGTTCCGACCCGCACGAAAGGCGTAACGATTTGGGCACTGTCTCAACGAGGGACCCGGTGAAATTGAAATACCCTGTGAAGATGCAGGTTACCCGCGACTGGACAGAAAGACCCCATGGAGCTTTACTGCAGCTTTGGCATTGGTCTTTGGCATATAACGTACAGGATAGCCGGGAGACTGGGAAACCTTATCGCTAGATGAGGCGGAGTCACCGTTGGGATACCGGCCTTTATATGCTAAGGATCTAACCGGAATATTAACAGTATTCGGGACAGTACCAGGCGGGCAGTTTGACTGGGGCGGTCGCCTCCGAAAGAGCAACGGAGGCGTCCAAAAGGTTCCCTCAGCGCGGACAGAAATCGCGCGAAGAGCATAAAGGCAGAAGGAGCTTGACTGCGAGACTGACGGGTCGAGCAGGTACGAAAAAGTGAGGGCTTAGTGATCCGGTGGAAAGAGAGTGGAATTGCCATCGCTCAACGGATAAAAAGCTACCCTGGGGATAACAGGCTAATCTCTCCCAAGAGTCCATATCGACGGGAGGTTTGGCACCTCGATGTCGGCTCATCATCCTGGGGCTGAAGCAGGTCCCAAGGGTTGGGCTGTTCGCCCATTAAAGTGGTACGTGAGCTGGGTTCAGAACGTCGTGAGACAGTTCGGTCCATATCCATCGCGGGCGTAAGATACATGAGGGAGGCTGCTCCTAGTACGAGAGGACCGGGTGGACGGACCAACGGTGTACCGGTTGTCCTGCCAAGGGCACGGCCGGGTAGCTGCGTCCGGAAGGGATAAACGCTGAAAGCATCTAAGCGTGAAGCCCGTCCCGAGATGAAGTATCTCATTCCTATGAAGTAAGACCCTTGAAGAAGACAAGGTTGATAGGCTGGATGTGGAAGCACAGCAATGTGCAGCTGACCAGCACTAATCGGTCGAGGGCTTGACTTTAGTAGCGAACCAAAAACTGCGTGAGCGAGGCGAACGAGCAGTTTTGTGTGAGTCACTTAGTCGACGTTTGCGAAGCAAATGTCGACAGTGACATAGAGCGACGAAAACGTCCCAAGAACACGAGCGAAAGCGAAGTGTGATTGGCAGACGTTGACCGCTAAGTAGAGAGCAAGTATTTCGCTTTAATTTGCTAAGGAAGTTTCTTCTGTGAAGTTTTGAGTGAGCAAGACTCATTCAACAAGATGCGAGTGATGATGCCTGGACGGTTCCACCTGTTCCCATTCCGAACACAGCAGTTAAGCGTCCACAGGCCGAGGGTACTTCGTTGAGACGACGTGGAAGAGTAGGTAGTTGCCGCAAGAACGAGGGATTCGTGATGATTCACGAGTCCCTTTTTGCTATATATGGAGGTATATGATGAAGAAAAACTCGCAGTAATTCTGTTTGGGCTGATTTCCCTTGGCATCGGATTGCTGCTGCTGCATCTCTCCCCCGACCCGATGGCTGAGAACCTGGAGCTGGCACGGGAAGCCTCGAATGCTCAGGAAAGCGGCGGCGATTTCCGCCAATAACAAAAAGGATGTTGTTTACAGCACGGTTGCTTATCTCTTTGTCGGCATTGGGTTCGGCGCAGCGGGCTACGGTGTTTTTATGAGCGGAAAAAGGAAGATTCTGAGGAAAAATCCTAAAATATCCTTGTATCGTCAGTATACTTTGACTATAATATGTGCCAGCTATCTTTTTCAATGCAGTGAAAGAAATCCATGATTTCTTCGGGAGGTACTTTCATGATTCTGGATCGTCTGGAAAATCTGCCGCTCGGCAGATTCCAGTACAAGCTGCTTGTTGTCACGGGGCTTGGCTGGCTGTTTGATGCGATGGACACGGGGCTGATCGCTTTCGTCCTGCCGGTACTGGCGCGCGAGTGGAGTCTCACGCCGGCACAGGTGGGATGGATCGGCTCGATTGGGCTGATCGGCATGGCGCTTGGAGCGGTGCTCGCGGGGACGATTGCCGACCGCATCGGCCGCAAGCGAGTGTTTACGATCACGGTTCTCCTCTATAGCATCTCAACGGGCTCTGTGCCGTTGCGTGGAGCTATGAGTCGCTGCTCGTGTTCCGCTTCCTTGTCGGCTTCGGCCTGGGCGGAGAGCTGCCCGTCGCAGCGACGCTGATGAGCGAGTATGCACCGGCACGCCTGCGCGGACGCTTCATTGTGCTCCTTGAGAGCTTCTGGGGGCTTGGCTGGCTTGCGGCGGCATGCATCGCCTATCTTCTCATCCCTGTCTTTGGCTGGCAGGCGGCGTTCTTTATCGGTGCCCTGCCCGCGCTCTATGTGTTCCTCCTGCGCCTGCACATGCCCGGAGTCGATCCGTTATCTTCTGGCCAAGGGCGTGTGGACGAGGCGAAGGCGATTGTACGCGATATCGAGCGCCAGCTCCATATGCCGGAGCGTCCCTTCCTCGATCAGCTTGCCCCGCACCGTATGCAGGCGGAGCAGGTGGAGACACCGGGATTTTCTGCGCTCTGGGCGAAGGGAATGCGCCGCCGCACGGTGATGCTCTGGCTCGCATGGTTCGGTATTGTGTTCGCTACTACAGGATCTTTTATGTGGCTGCCGTCGATGGTCTATGCGCAGGGCTTTGCCATTGTCAAGACGTTCGAGTATGTCCTCATTATGACGGTCGCTCAGCTGCCGGGCTACTATGCGGCGGCCTACCTCGTGGATGTGATCGGCCGCCGCTATACGCTCGGGCTCTTCCTCCTTCTCAGCGGCGTATGCAGCTATTTCTTCGGCAATGCAGGTGATGTCACTGCCCTCCTTGGTTGGGGCGCGGCGATGAGCTTCTTCAATCTCGGCGCGTGGGGCGTCATCTATACCTATACACCCGAGCAGTACCCAACGGCGATGCGCGCGCTTGGCAGCGGCTGGGCGGCAGGATTCGGCCGTATCGGCGGAATGATTGCGCCGATGCTCGTCGGCGTGATGCTCGCCAATGCATTTCCGATGAGCGGCATTTTTATGATGTTCGCGGCGGTCTTTGTCGTTATCGCGGGGACGGTGCTCCTTCTCGGACGTGAGAGTAAGCAGCAGACGCTCGAGGAGCTGGAGCAGACGCTCGGCGCTGCTGAGTCCTCGGCACTGCGCAACGAATAGAGAAACATCATTAGACTTGTATGAAAAATTAGTCAGACAGGTTAAAAAAATTTTATAGTAAAAACCCTTTCCGAATGAAATTCTCTGTGGTATACTTGCAGGACAAAAGAAAGCACACGCTGCTTCTTGCCGAGGGATTTTGTTTGACGATGGAGCGTCTGAAACAAATGCGTACCGGTATGGTACGCATTTGTTTTGGGGAGCTAAGGAATTGCTGATAAAATGAAGTCCGTCAGATGGCGGTGCTGAATTTATCCGTGCTACTAAGGAAAGAGGGATATTGTATGCCAGCGGGAACGGGTCATGAAGCGTCGCCCAGGGCCGGGATGACAGCGTGGTGATGAAGAATCTCTATGAGCTGTCGGGCATTAAGGGCGAGGATGTCTTTAAGAGCACGGCAGAGCATCCCTTCACGATCCGCAAGGACTCCTCCAGCACCGGCAACGAAACACTTTATGTGTATGCACCGATTTCCTTTGACGGCGTTACGGCGCAGTGGGGCATCGGCTCAGCGACGAACTATGACGTGTTCACCGCCGTGGCACGCCACATGATCTCTATCCTCGTCGCCGTTGGCATCATCGGTATCCTCCTGCCTCTGGCGGCACTGATCTCCTTTGTCACGAAGCGGATCTCGACGCCGATGAGCGATTTGCGGGGCGTGGTGGAGAACTTTGCCCGCCTCGATCTGCGTGCAGATAACCCCGCGAATGTACGTGCACGCGGCTATCTCGGCAGAGAGGATGAGATCGGAGCGATGACGGGGTTCTCGCCGAGCTCGCAAAACAATCTGCGCGCAACGATGGGCAAGATCAACGCCTCGTCGGAATCCGTGGCAGCGACGAGCGAGGAGCTGACGGCGACAACACAGACGACGGCGCATAGCTCTGAGGCGGTCGAGGGAGACGGGCCGATGCCCGACACGAAGAATAAGACGCGCATCGACACGGTGGACGTCGTCGCGCCGTTGAGAGCGCAAGAAGGCAAAGGGAAAGGACGAGCTGCGCGAGCGCGAGAAGAAAGTCGGCAGATGACACACGCCGAGCGTGAGGCGGAGTGGCGTGATACACTCGCCGCCCCGCGCGGAGAGAAGAGCAGAGGAAATACCCGCGAGCGGGTGCGGGTGCAGAGGCGCAGAAGGCTGCGGACGACACGCATGACGACCGCTGATAAAGTGTGCAGAGCGCGGACAAAGGTGAGCAAACGTCGACCGATGCCCGTCGCATCATCTCCCCGCAGCTAAGAAAGAGAGCGCATGCTGCCGAGGAGAAGTCTACCTTCTTTCGTGAGCGGATTTTGATCGGCGGGGCTGCGCTATCTAGAGAACAATATGCCCGCAGGCAGTACGTCCTTCCGCTGGGAACGGTCGGTGCCAAATACGTCCCCTTCCCACGCGCTATGATGCTGCTCTTGCGGGCGGTCAGCCCGTCGGGGTCGCCATTGTCTACGGCGACTTGCAGCATCGGCGCGACGGGACGGTGACGGCGGTGGACGGCAAGAAAGTGCTGGCATTCGGTCACTCCTTTATGCGTACAAGGGAAACGTGAACTACTTGCATGACGGACGCCGATGTGGTCGGGACGATCGCGGGCAGAGTAACGGCGTGAAGATCGCGAACATCGGCAGTGTGATCGGGCGCATCAATCAGGATCGCGAGACGGGCGTTGCGGGGATCCTCAGGACGTTTCCCACCGCTGTTCCGATTCGCATTCACGTGAAGGACGACGCGCTCGGCACGGAGGAGACCTTCGGTGCGCAGATTGCCTGATGAGGATTTCCTGCCCGTAAGCTCGCAGTATCGCCTATGCGGCGATGAGCCGCGTGTCGGATCCCTCGGCAGCAGCACGGCGCGCATCCGCGTCGCCATCCGTACGAACGCCGTGGACGGCGGGTCTTTGAGCGGCGCAATATGTGCCTACAGCGCGGCAGATGTCGGGCAGGTCGCCGTGACCGAGCTGCTGCAGGCGATGAATATGATCGTGACGAATCCGCAGGAGGAGTCCGATACTCTCGATCTCGATGTGGGATGTGGAGCTCACGGGCGGACGTCAGACGGCCGTTCTGGTTCCCGGCGTGCCGGATAAGCTGGTGGTAAAGCCGGGCGACACGGTGACGTTCAAGACGAAGATTCGCCCCTATCGCAAGCCGGAGGAGACGCTGTCGATCCCCATCGCGTGCCGAAGGCGCAGCCGGCGGGGACACTGAACCTTGATATCCGCGGCGGAGGCTTTGTCCCCGTGAACCCGCTGGCATTCCTCGCACAGGCAGGGCTCGAGATTCCCGACGACGAGGAGAAGTTCAAGTCGACGGCGGAAGCTGGACGATCTTGCCGCTCAGGGCAGAACAATGAGATCATCATCGCGCCTGGAGCTGCCCTGGCTCCGTCCTCGAGAAGGAAATGAAGAAACGGATAGCGGCGGCGGCAAAGGCGTCGGCACGCGCGGCAGAGCGCGAGGAACCGAAGCGCGTGACGCTGCTCGGCGATCCAAAGAAGAAGGACGACCGCGAGAGATTCTATGCGCCGTATGTGATCGAGAACGTGATCCATGCGACGCTGAAGGTTGAGGAATAAGGACGAATGGAACAACTGGTCATTCATGGAGGGCATCCCCTGCACGGCCATGTGGAAGATCGGCGGGGCGAAGAATGCGGTGCTGCCCATTATTGCGGCGGCACTGCTCGGTACAAATGGAAAAAGTGTGCTGGATGAGGTGCCCTGCACTCGAGGATGCTCTATACGATCACGGCGGTACTGCGTGCCCTCGGCGTGACGGCGGACCACACGGCGTCGGAACATCGTCTGGTCATCTGATGCGTCACACATTCAGACGGCTCGCGGCCCCCTACGACCTCGTCCGCAGATGCGCGCGTCATTTCTCATCATGGGGCCTTTGCTCGCGCGCGCAGGGACAGCGCGGAGATTTCACTCGCCGGGCGGCTGTGCCATCGGAACGCGCCCCGATCGATCTACATCTCAAGGGGTTTGAGGCACTCGGGAGCGAGATCGAGATCACGCAGGGCGCGATTCACGCGCGTGCGCCGCATGGGCTGAAGGGGGTACGCATCTACTCGACTTTTCCCGAGTGTCAGGCGACGGAGAATGTGATGATGGCGGCGTCCTGCGCCGAGGCCAGACGATCCTCGAAAATCCTGCGCTCGAGCCGAGATCGTCGATCTCGCAAACTATCTCAATGTGATGGGGCGCGCATCGCGCGGTGCGGAACGAACCGCATCAAGATCGACGGCGTGCCGGAGCTGCACGCGGCGGACTCATACGATCATCCCCGACCGCATCGAGGCGGGGACGTACATGGTCGCGGCGGCGATGACGCGTGGTGATGTGTTCATCGAGAACGCGATTAGCGAGCATCTGAAGCCAGTCATTGCGAAGCTAAAGGAAGCGGGCGCACAGATCGAGGAGGATATCGCAGTGCGCGTCTCTGCCGACCGCCCGATGAAGGCGATTGATCTCAAGACGATGCCCGTATCCCGGATTCCCAACGGATATGCAGGCGCAGTTCATGGCGATGCTAGCCGTCGCCGAGGGACGAGTGTCGTGACGGAGACGGTGTTTGAAAACCGCTTTTATGGTACGTCGATGAGCTCGTGCGCAAGGGGCATCGGATCCGTGTGGACGGACGGACAGCAACGGTTGAGGGCGGCTACGTCGCTCAGCGGCGCACCTGTGCGTGCGACGGATCTGCGCGCGGGTGCGGCGATGGTGCTCGCAGGCTGGTCGCGCCGGATGAGACGCGTCGGCTACTATCCATCACATCGACCGCGGGTACGATGATCTCGTGGCAAAAGCTCGTGGCGCTCGGGGCGGATATTCAGCGCGTGGATGTGGAAATGGGCAGGACATAAAATTGACGCATAATAAAGAATGATGCGATAGAATAAATTCAGAACGATGGATTGAGGAGGTAGTGAAGGATGAAGCACATCAAGACGGTCAACAAGCCGACGATGCAGTCCACGCTCTACACGGGCGGCTGCGGCGAATGCCAGGCATCCTGCCAGTCTGCCTGCAAGACTTCCTGCACGGTGGGCAATCAGCCCTGCGCGAAGTAAGACGGGAATGCAGCCTCTTCCCGTTTGCGAGAGGGGCTTTTTCATGTGTTGCTCCACTAAGGTTTGCTTAAGCGTATTACATTTCCAAGAGTGCTATGATGAGAACAAATGAAAGTCCGAACGCATAAGTTCAAGCAGAACGGTATGCACATCTCGTCGATGTGAACAGCGGCGCGGTTCAGTGATCGACGAGATGATTTCGATATGATGGATGATTTCGACTGGGACGAACGATGAGGCGGTCAGGCACGTCTCAGGGGCGTTATCCTGAGGAGATCTGCGCGAGGCATGCGGCGAGCTGCATGAGCTGATGGCGGCAGGGGCGCCTCTTTGCCCCGATATTGACGCGCCGACCTTCAAGTCGCGCGGATTGGTGAAAACTCCTGTGTCTGATGGTGGCACAGGACTGCAATCTGCGCTGCAAGTATTGTTTCGGCGATGGCGGCAGCTATGGCGGGCAGCGCGGTGATGTCGCCTGAGGGGGACGTGCGGCGGTCGATTTTCATCATTGACGGCTGTGGTCCGCGCAAGCACTGTGAGATTGATTTCTTTCGGCGGCGAGCCGTGATGAATCTGAGCACGGTGAAGGCGGTGACGGAGTATGTGCGTCAGCGTGAGCAGGAGACGGGCAAGGAGTTCAAACTGACGCTCACGACGAACGGGATGCTGCCTCCGACAAGAATATCGCATGGCTGAACGACAACCATATCCTCTGTCGTGCTCTCAGCGGATGGACGGCGCGAGGTGCACGATGCGATGCGTCCCGATGCGGGCGGACACGGAACGTGCGATGTAGTCATGCGCGGAATTTTAAGAAGCTCGTCGATACGCGCGGCGGCAACGACTACTACCTGCGCGGGACGTATACGCACGAGAATCTCGACTTCACGAAGGATGTGCTCGCTATGAATGCGGCGGGCTTTGACATCCTCTCGATGGAGCCGGTCGTGCTGAAGGACAGCCCGCTCGGCTTTACAGAGAGGATCTGCCGCGCATCTATGCGAGTATGACCGCCTGACGCAGACCTATCTCGACCGCGTGCGTGCGGGAAGGGGTTCTTCTTCTTCCACTTCAACATGGATCTCAACCATGGACCGTGCGTCGCCAAGCGCTCTGCAGGCTGCGGTGCGGGGCATAGAGTACTACGCCGTCGCAGAGAACGGCGATCTCACCCGTGCCCATCAGTTCGTGGGGCGTGAGGCCTATCGCCTCGGCTCGGTCTTTACGGGCGTTGAGAGCATGGAGCTGCCGGGACGTACTTCCGCAACTCACATGTGCTGAACAAGCCGCCCTGCCGCGACTGCTGGGCACGGTTCTACTCGCAGCGGCGGCTGTCATGCCAACGCCGATCTCTTTCATGGGACATTCGCCATCCCTACGAGGTGGCTGCGCGATTCAGAAGAAGCGTCTGGAGTGCGCGATTCTGCAGCAGGCGGTGCTTGCCCTGGAGAAGGAAGAGGCAGAGGAGGAGCAGATTTCTTGACAATGCTTTTCATCTTCCGCTATAATTCACTAGTTGCTGAGAGAGCGCATAGGGGTATCGCTAAAGTTGGTAGAGGCACGGATTCTGAATCCCGCATGCGTTGGTTCGAGTCCAGCTACCCCTGCCATTTGAAAGTTGAGGAGCTGCCCTGCAGGGGTAGTTCTTTTTATTGAAACTTTATCATCTCTGGTAGGATAGATAAAAATGGCAGATAAGGAGAAATGATCATGAGCTAGCGAGAAAAAAGGGAATCGGTATGTGCCCGCTTTCTGCAGATTGTGCTGAATGCGATATTTTTCATTGGCATCAGACGACTTTGCACCGTGTGCACCGCATGAGGATGAAACGTGGATGACCTGTCACTGGGCAGGGAGGCGCTGACGGGCTTGCTGCCGTTATGCCGTCATCGCTGCTCCCCTCCTGCAGCTTTGTGCGCTACGCCCAGGAACAAAGACAGGGCTGGCCATTGCGATGATTCGGCTCGTCCTGCGGTGATCTGTCTTCCGGGACAGCTTATTCCGCTCTGCATGATGGAGACGATGCGGTGTCACGTGCTGATGCAGCCTGTCGGTCACGGTGATTGCCGTGCTGAATATCATCCTTTCTGCCGTGTATCTGTGGCAGCATCGAAAGGAGGAGAATGAATGAAGTTTGCCCAGTGAAGCACGCCCTGCGCTCCTGCCGCAGGGAATATGGCACGCTCCGCGACGCTCGGCGTGCTGACGGGGATACTTGCCCTCGTGATCTTCGGCGGCGTCGGGATGTTGCTCGGGTCTGCAGGGCGGTCTGATTCAGTTCCAGCAGCGGCTCGGTGCGGATGTCGTCGTCCCTGCCGAAGGCGGCAGAGGCGCGGGCTCGCTGGAGGAGTGCTTGTGCGGGCGTTCCCTGCGCAGTTCTACTGGAGGAGCACTATCTCTCCGATCTGCGCAGCATGGCGGGGTGGCGCATGCGACGCAGTTCTTTCCTGCCTCGGCACATGCGGGCTGCTGCTCTGCAGCGGTGCAGCTGATCGGCTTTGATCCCGCCTTCGGATCAGAACCATCAGCCGTGGATCCGCGAGAGCTATGGCGGTACGGTCGGCTATGGCGATATTCTCGTCGGCAGCGGCATTTCCGTGCCTGCGGACGGGATGTTGACGTTCTACGATCTGCCCTGCCGCGTTGTGGAGCGGCTCACGCCGACGGGAACGGGGGATGGATACGGCGGTCTACACGAATATGGAGACGATCCGTGCGATGATGGCAAATGCGGCGAAGCAGGGGCTGATGTGTTTCAGGGCGTGCCGACGGAGGATGCGATCTCTGCCGTGATGATACGGACGGCGGATGGTTCTCGCCCGAGGGCGTGCAGAGGCGGTCAATGCGGCATATCCCGCGCTTACGGCGCGCCCTGCGCCACGGACATGGTGCATGCAGTGAGCAGGACTGGGCGGCATCTTGGAGATGATCGGCGGCCTCGTCACGCAGTGGTCTGGGTGATCGCCGTCGTCGTTCTCGGCATCGCCTTTCACCTGTCGGCACGCGAGCGGCGGCGCGAGTATCTGATGCTGCGCATCGCGGGGGCAGCGCGCGGCTTTTTGACGCGCATGATGCTGACGGAGGCGGCACTCGCCTCGGCGGCGGGTGCTGCGGCAGAGTGGCTACTCGGTGCGACTGATCATTCTGCCCTTTGCGGGGCTTGATGAAGGCGGGACTGATGCGCCTCTATATTCTCCCCCGACGGCGGGACGATTCTGCTGCTGGCGGTGAACACGCTCCTCAGTGACGCTGTCGGGGATGCTGGCGGCGGCATGGACGGTGGGGCGCGTATGTACGGCACCGATCAGCAGACTGCTGCGGAGGATGGATGATGGAGCTGCGGGCGGAGAGCATCAGTCAGGGATTTCCTGCGCGACAGTGCGCGGGAAGGGATACATTGTCGCTGTGGCGGAGACGGATCTGCGCTTTCCTCCGGTACAGTGACCGCGGTGATGGGGCGTTCGGGCAGCGGCAAGAGTACGTTGCTGCATATCTTGGGCGGGTCTACCGCCCGTGACGGGAAGGTGCTCGTAGCGACGGATCTCTATCGCATCGCCCGAGGATGCGCGTGCGAGCTGCGCAGCAGCTGCGTCTCGGCATTGTACCGCAGCAGCTGATGTCGCTCCGCGCGCTGACGGTGCGGGAGAATGCTCCTCTCGGCGCTTCTCTATGGCAGGGGAACAGACGTATCCGCACATGCGGATGCTCTGATGGAGCGGCTCGGCATCGCATCGCTCGCGCAGTGTCTGTCCGTCGGAGCTCTCGGGCGGGAGCTGCGCCGCATGATGATCGCGCGGGCTCTTGCCGGCGCGCCGCAGATTTCTGCTCCTCGATGAGCCGACGGGCGACCTCGATGCGGAGAATACACGGCGCGTGCTTGAGCTCGTGCGCGAGACCGCCGATGCAGGCACGGCCGTCCTCCCTCGTCACACATGAGCGCGAGGCAGCATCATAGGCGGATATTTGCTATACGATGGCAGAGGGGCGGGCTGACGCTCTGCGTGCAGGAAAAACGCCCTTATCGGCGCGATGCACCGTAGGGGCGTGTTTTGTATGCGTTTGTCTGTCTCCCCCTAATCCCGCAGCAGCATCAGTGCTTCGGGCGGAAGCAGATGCGCAGGGGCATGCGTTTTTCGCTCACACGAAGCGCATCCCATGCGGGCTTGTCCACCTCCCAGCGCACGCGGTGAGCACCCATCGGCGCAAAGCGGAGCATGACGATCATGCTGAAGGTGCTCTCGATGATCTCTGCGATCTGTGCGGTGAAGACGTTCTCGCCGTCTTCCTGCACGGGAACGAAGTAATGTGCGCGGATGGCGATATGGTGCGCATCCGTCACATCGTCTGTGACCGCGAGCGTGATGCCCCAGTCGGTCGCCTCGATGTGCGCTGCGTCGAGGCGGCGGGCGGCAGAGATGTTCTTGCATCCCTGTGAGGCGTGCACCTGCACACGTACCGGGACTGCGGAAGAGCTCGTGCCGATCCATCGGGGGCGTGAGCTGTCCGCGGTCGACGGTCGCGATCTCCTGCGCGATGCGGAATGCCTCGTCGCGGTCATGTGTGACGAGGATCGCCGCGATGTTCTGACCCATGAGGATCTCGCGCAGCGCGTTTCGATCTGCCACTTGAGATGGGTGTCGAGCGCGGAGAGCGGGCTCGTCGAGGAGCAGGACATCCGCGCCGCGCGCGAGGATGCGCGCAAAGGCGAGCGCGCTGCTGCTGTCCGCCTGAGAGCCCTGCCGATGGACGTGCATCCTCGAGTCCGTCAGAGAGAAACGCGCCACGTTCTCGGCAAGGATGCGCTCCTTTTCCTCCGCGATCCGTCCAGTGCAAAGATGATGTTCTCGCGGACGGTCATATTCGGAAAGAGCGCGTAGTTCTGAAAGAGGTAGCCGACACTGCGCTCCTGCGGCGGGAGGTTGACGCCGCACTGCTGTCATAGAGCGTGCGGCCGTTGAAGATGATCTGTCCGCGATCCGGCGTCTCCAAGCCCGCGATGCACTTCAGCGTCATGCTCTTGCCGCTGCCCGACGCGCGAGCAGGGCGAGCGTCGTATCTGTGAGCGTGAAAGTTCGCGCGGAGCGTGAAGTCACGCAGGCGTTTTTCGATGTTGACGACGAGGGTTCATTCATGCACCTCCGTTTGAGAGTAGAGGTTCATCGCACCGATAAAGAAGAGCGAGAAGAGGGAGATGATGACTCGCCCAGCGAAAGGCGAGGTCGTAGTCGTTCGCCTGCACCGCCGCATAGATGGCGGTGGACATGGTCTGCGTGCGTCCCGGGATATTGCCCGCGAACATGATGGTCGCACCAAACTCGCCGAGGGCACGGGCAAACGAGAGAACGAGCCCGCGAGGATGCCGTGCCGTGCATTCGGCAGGATGATGCGCCATAAAGATGCGCCCGTTGCTGACGCCGAGCGTCTGCGCCGCATGAATCATGCTGCTGTCGAGTGAGTCGAAGGCGCCGCGTGCCGTGCGGTACATGAGCGGGAGACTCACGATGACCGCTGCGATGACCGCCGCACGCCACGTAAGACAAGCGGCAGGTCGATGGCGAGGAGGGCGCTTCCGATGGCACTGCGCTTTCCGAGAAAGAGCAGGAGGAAGAACCCGACGACGGTCGGCGGCAGGACGAGCGGCAGAGTAATCACAGCATCGGCAATGGTCGCCGCGATATGGCTGCGGATACGCAGTACGCCGTAGGCGAGCCCAATACCGACGAAGAAGGTGAGGACCGTAGCAAGCCCCGCCACCTCGAGCGAGATGATGCAGCGGGAGAGTGTTTCGTCGGTCATTATTTGACGGTGAACTGCATATTTCTCAAAAGACCTGGCTGCCTTGTCCGTCTGGAGGAAGGCGAGAACTCCTTCGCCGCCATCTCGTTCTTGGAGTCCTTCAGCACGGCGGCGGGGTAGACGATGGGCTTATGCGTGTCGGCAGGGCAACGGCGGCGACCTTCACCTTGTCCGAGATGGCGGCATCCGTCGCGTAGACCACGCCGCAGTCCGCGTCGCCCGTCTCGACCATGCGAGCACCTGACGGACATCGGAGCCGTAGACGGCACGCGCCTGACCTGGTCGAGGATGCCGAGCTTTCGTAAAGACCTCCTCGCTGTACTGTCCGACAGGAACGCCCTTCGGCTCACCGAGGGCGATGTGCGCAACCTGCGGGTCGAGCACTGCCTTGAAGTCGGGAAGGTTCAGCTTGCTGTCCTTTGCCGTGATCAGCACGATGTCGTTGACGAGGAAGATCGACGCGCGTACCGTCCGCGAGGAGCTTCTTCTCGTCGAGCGCATTCATCTGCTTCTGTGCGGCGGAGACGAATACGTCGGCGGCTCCGCCGTTCTCGATCGCCTGCTGGAGGGCGCCGCTGCTGCCGAAAGTTGTAGACGATATGAACCTCTTTGTTGTTCTCCTCGTACATCGCGCCGAGTTCCTTCATCGCGTCCGTGAGGCTCGCCGCCGCAGAGACCTGCAGCTCGATGGGGCTCTCCTGCGGCGTCTCCATCTTGTTCGCGCTGTTGCCGCCGCCAATGCAGCCGGCGGTGAGCAGTGCCGTGCCCACTCAAGAGGGCGGCGAGTGTCTTTTTGATGTTCGCGGATGTTTTCTCCTTGCAAATAGGGAGGCTATGCCCGTTTCCGACATACCCGTGACGATATGCGTCAGGCAGAGTGCCATGAGTAAATCCTTAGACGTGCTCTGCTCCGGAGTGGGTGAGGGCATGCCCTCCTTCTCAGCGGACGAAATGTGCCGCTCTTGCCGCCGGACTTACGCTCGAGGCGGATGTCCGTGATCTCCATGCGCTTGTCGATCGCCTTGCACATGTCGTAGATGGTCAGCAGCGCCGTACTCACGGCGTGCAGTGCCTCCATCTCGACGCCCGTTTCGCCCGTGACCTTGACCGTCGCCGCGGCATATGCCGCATGGCGCGGCACCTCCTCAAGCGTGAAGTCGATGCTGCACGGCGAGCGGCAGCGATGGCAGAGCGGGATCATGTCCGCGGTGCGCTTTTGCCGCCATGATGCCGGCGATGCGCGCGACACCGAGGACGTCACTTTTGCCGTGCCCGCTGTGATCGCCGCATAGACCGCTTCGCTCACGCAGATCCGTCCCGCTCGCGATGGCCTCGCGGTGTGTCTTGTTCTTGCCGCTGACATCGACCATGATGGCGGCGCCGCCCGCATCGAAATGCGTCAGTCCTGTTTCTGGCATAGATATCCTCCTTTCCTCTTGAAATAATTTTATCATAGCGGAATCAGCGCAGAAAATCAATTGTGTTTCTCTAACATTAAATGAATCTATCTATAATTTAGGAAAACTCATAGAGGTTATTTATTTTTGTGGTATAATCAATAATAGATATTCATAGTTGAGAATCATTTTATGCGATATAATTTAATTGTGCCGTGACGGCGGTGGATGGGGTGCTTTTATAGGGAGAGTGACGGCACTTTGCGGAACGCCGCCGAATCAAGCGGGAGAGCAGTATGCGTGAGGTTCGTGTTCAGGATGCGGTGGGGATGGTGCTCTGCCACGACATTACAGAGATTGTGCGCGGGGAGCGAAAGGGCGCACGCTTCCGCAAGGGCGATGTGATCCAGTGCGGAGGATATTCCCTGTCCTTCTGCGCATCGGCAAAGAACACATCTTTGTCTGGGAGGACGATCCGAATCTGCTGCATGAGAACGATGCGGCGGCGATTCTGCGTGATGTCTGTCAGAGCATGAGCACATGGCGGCAAGGGCGAGCCGAAGCGAAGGGCAAGATCGAGCTGACGGCGACGACGGCAGGGCGTGTTCGAGGTGAACGAGATGCGCTCAACGCCGTCAACGAGATCGAGGATGTGCGATTGCGACCGATTGCGCAGCTACATGCCCGTCAAGGCGGGGACAAAGCTCGCGAGGGATGCGCGTGATCCCGCTCGTCATCGACAAGCGGACGATGGGCAGGGTACGATGAGACGGCGGGAACAGAGCCAATGCTGCGGATCCTGCCGTATCAGAAGATGAAGGTCGGCGGTGGTGACGACGGGCTCTGAGGTGTTCACAGGCGCGCATCGAGGATACGTTCACCCCGTGATCGATGCAGAAGCTGCGCGCCTTCGGTCTGAAGGTGGACGAGCATCGTCTTTCGGATGACGGGACGGAGCACACGCGTGCGGCGATTGAGGAGCTGCCGATGCGGGGATGGATATGGTGCTCTGCACGGGCGGGCATGAGCGTCGACCCCGATGACCGCACGCCGGCGGCGATCAAAGCGACGGGGCGCGCACTCGTGACGCATCGCGCCCGGTGCTGCCGGGGCGATGTTCCTGCTCGCCCTACTATGAGAAGGATGGGCGGCAGGTGCCGATCATAGGGGCTGCCGGGCTGCGTGATGTACTCGCCCGCGACGATCTTTGATATTATTCTTCCGCGCGTCGTGGCGGGCAGTGCGTGGACGCGGCAGGAGATCACGCGCCTCGGAATTGGCGGGCTCTGCATGGGATGCAAGGTTTGCCACTATCCCGTTTGCCCGTTCAGGGAAAGTAAGGGGTACAGTGGTTTTTTCGATCGGGGTACATGCCTGCGCGAACGCCTCGCACAAGTGATCGCGGCTTGTACGCTTAAATACCGTTGGACTTCAACGCGCTTCGCTTGGACGAAAAGAAGTCCAACGGGGCGTACCCGCTCGCTTACTCACTTGCGTCGCTAAGGTTCGCTTAGGGCATAATCCCACGTATCGTCCATAATGGCAAAAAGATCATTCAATGCAGAGCAGAGACAATGAAGGTTCAGCAAGGGAGGAGACCATGCAGGATATCGAACTGGAACAGGCGATCGAGGTGCTGCTCGCACTACAGTGCCCGTCGCGGAAACGGAGCGCGTCCCTCTGCTGGAGGCGGTGGGGCGCGTGGCGGCGGAGGGATGTGTACGCGGCGTTTGACAACCTGCCGTTTGACCGCTCGCCGCTCGACGGCTATACCTTGCGGCGGCGAGCATCGGCGGATGCCCTCGGCAGAGCACCCCGTGCGCCTGACGGTGGTCGGCGAGTGCGCGGGCGATTTCTTCGCCGGCACAGTCGGCGCGGGCGAGTGCGTCCGCATCATGACGGGCGGCGCGATTCCTGCAGGGCTGTGACTGTGTCGTGCGGCAGGGAGGATGTGCGCGAGGAGGGGACTGCGATTTTGTTCCCCTACGTCGCAGCCATTTCGAGAACTACTGCTATGCGGGCGAGGACATCAAAGAAGGATCGCTGCTGCGCGAAGGGACAGCGCATCCGCGCGTCGCAGATCGCGGTACTCGCGAGTGAGGGCATGCGGCAGTGTGCGTCCATCGGCGCGTGCGTCATCGCTGTGGCCAGTACGGGCGATGAGCTGCTGCAGCCCGGCGAGCCGCTGCGCCCGGCAAGATCTACAACAGCAATCTCTACCTCCTTGCGGGACGCCTGAAAGAGCTCGGCGCAGAGGTGACGGTGGTCGGCTCGGTGCCCGATGATGTGGAACGTGCGGCGGAGGTGATCGCCTCCTATGCGGATCGCGTGGATCTCTTTCTACGTCAGGGCGGCGTCTCCGTGGGCAAGAAGGATATCATGCACGGCGTTGTGCCCGCCCTCGGTGCGGAGCGGCTGTTCTGGCGCGTCTGCATGAAGCCGGGCGCACCGCCGTACTCTGCTGCGCGCGGCAGGATGCTCGGCATTGCGCTCTCAGGCAACCCGTTCGCCGCCTATGCGACGTTCGAGCTGATGGCACGTCCGGCGATTGCGCGGCTTGCGGGCGAGACGGATGTGCTCATGCCGCGCCGCCGCGCCGTGCTCGCTGATGCGTTCCCGAAGCCCTGCCACGGACGTCGCTTCCTGCGTGCGCGCATGGAGGCGGATGGGCGCGTCTCGCTGCCCGACCAGCACGCGTCCGGCTCACTCTTTTTCGGCGGCGGGCTGCGACGCGTTCGTGGATGTGCCGGCTGGGACGCCGCCGCTGGCGGCAGGGGACGGAAAGGTCGAAATAGTGATACTCTGATGTGACGAGTGCTGTGGTGATGTCCTCGCAATTTCGGCGAAGCAAACGGCCCTCTGCCTTCCGTCGACGCATCAACTCGCCTTTCACATCAACAGAGGAAATATAGATAGAAGGTTCATCATGCAGGATCAGTTCCAGCGGAAAATTGAATATCTGCGCGTTTCGGTGACGGACTGCTGCAATCTGCGCTGCCGCTACTGCATGCCCGGGCGCATGGGGTCAGAAGCTGCGTCACGCGGATGTACTGACCTATGAGGAGATCCTGCGCGATGTGCGTGCGCTCGCGGCACTAGGCGTCCGCAAGGTGCGCCTGACGGGCGGCGAGCCACTCGTGCGGCGTGACATTACGCGTCTTGTGCGCGGGTCTGAAAGAGATCCCGGGCATTGAGACGGTGGCGCTTACGACGAACGGCGTCCTGCTCGGTACGATGATGGATGAGCTGCTGGATGCAGGCCTCGACGCGGTGAACCTCAGCCTCGATACGCTCGACGGCGGGACGTTCTTCTCTATCACGCGGCGGCCGATGTTCGGCGCGGTGATGGAGGCACTCACGCGCCTTGCCGAGGAGGAGCGGCTCACGGTCAAGGTGAACTGCGTGCCAATCATGGGCGTGAATGACGAGGAACTCTCTGCACTCGCCGCGATTGCCCGTGCACATCCGATTGATGTGCGCTTTATCGAGCTCATGCCGATCGGCTGTGCGCGGACGGAGAACTATCGCGGCGTACCGATGGACGAGGTACGTGCACGGCTGAAGGCTGCGTTCGGCGCACTCCTGCCTGTCGGGGAGACCGCGCACGAGGGCGCGGTGCCGAAGGGCCCGCCGCCTATGTGCGGCCCGGCCGGGGTTTTACGGGGAACGATCGGCTTTATCGATGCGATGGAGCACAAATTCTGCCATACGTGCAACCGCGTGCGCCTGACGGCGGAGGGCTTTCTGAAGCTCTGTCTCTACAGCAGTGCAGGGGCTTGACACGCGGGCGCTGCTGCGCGGCGGAATGTCGGATGCACAGCTCGCGGATGCCATTGCTCATGCGGTGTGGGAAAAAGCCCGAAGAACATCATTTTGAAATCGATCAGGAGACGCGCGATCACCGCGCCATGTACCAAGTGGGAGGCTAATACGGATATGGGAGAGATTCGGGCACTGTGCATCAGCGAGAAGCGCGGCACGGCAAAAACAGGCGACAGACCGCGCCTTCTTTATCACGGAATACGGCATCGACGGCGACGCCCACGCGGGCGACTGGCATCGGCAGGTGAGCTTGCTCGGCCTCGGCGAGATCGAGGATTTTCCGTGCGCGCGGTGCAGATGTGGCGTTCGGCGCGTTCGGTGAGAACGTCGTCGCCGAGGGCTTCCGCTGAGGAGCTCCCGTCGGGGACACGCCTGCGCGTGGGACAGGTCTTTTCGAGATCACACAGATCGGGAAGAAGTGCCACAGTCACTGCGAGATCTTTTCACCGCGTCGGCGACTGCATCATGCCGCGTGAGGGCGTCTTTTGCCGCGTGTTCTGCACGGCGGCTGGGTGACGGTCGGCGATACGCTGGAGATCACGACGGAGAAGATCCCGCTCGATGCCGCCGTCATCACGGCGAGCGACAAGGGCTCGCGCGGCGAGCGCGAGGATGCGAGCGGTGCGGCGATCCGCGAGATCCTGACGGCGGAGGCTATGAGGTCGCGGGTACAGCATCATGCCCTGACGAGCGCGAGGAACTCGAGCGTGAGATGCGCTCTGGTCGGATCGCGGCGTCGGGCTGATCCTGACGACGGGCGGCACGGGTTTTTCCGTGCGTGACGTGACGCCCGAGGCGACGCGTGCCGTGATCGACCGCGAGGCGCCGGGCATCGCCGAGGCGATGCGCGCCCTCTCGATGAAGGTGACGCCGCGCGCCATGCTCAGCCGTGCGACGGCGGGCCTGCGGAAACGTTCGCTGATCGTCAACCTGCCCGGCAGTGAGAAGGCGGTGCGCGAGTGCCTCGGCTTTATCCTGCCCCAGCTCCAGCACGGCATCGAGATCTGCGCGGCGACGCGGGGAGTGCGCGGTGACGCCCGCCGACCTGACGCTCATCGTCGCGGCGGGCGGCATGAGTACGCGCATGGGCGAGGACAAGCGGTTCCTCCCCATGGCGGACGGTGAGACGCTGCTCTCCCGTACCCTGCGGCGCGGCCGTACGGCAGGGATTTCACGCGATTGTGCCTCGCGGCAGAGAGCGCAGAGAGCTCACGGAGCTCTCTGCGGCGTACTGGGGCGCATCTCGTCACGGACGAACGCCCCAGCAGGGGCCCGGCGGCAGCGATTGCCGCGGGGCTCGCGGCGGCGGAGACGGAGTGGTCGCTTGTCCTCTCGGGCGACATGCCCTTCACGACTTTGATCTCGTGCGGGCACTGCTGCCCGAGGCACGCAGTGAGATGCAGGTCGTCCTGCCGACGCTCGCGGGCTACTGGCAGCCGCTCGCCGCGCTCTATCGGCGCGATGCGGGACAGGCATTTGCCGCTGCCATCGCGCGCGGCGACCGCAAAGCTCGGCATCATCCTGCGTGACCTCACGGTGCACGAACTGCCGCTCGCGGTGGATGCAGGACTCTTCTTCAACGTGAACACCCTGCCGCCTATCGCGCTCGCCTGTGGGCGCATCGCGAACGAGGGGCGTGAGCGCCCCATCTCTCCATCGCCGCACCCGCTTCGGGCACAGGGCAAGACGACCTTCATCGAGCGAGCTCATCCCGCATCTGGCGACACATGGGGTGCGTACGGCCGTCATCAAGAGCGACAGCCACGGCTCAGCTCGATACGGAGGGAAAGGATACGGCACGCTTTACAGCGGCGGGGCACGGGCCGTTGCCGTCAGTGCGCCGAATGGATGTTCTATCCAGAAAAAGAAGATCAGAGGAAGGATTTTCAGAATCTTATATCGAAAAACTAGAACATGATATTGACTTGTTTATCACGGAATCGCGTTCACGCGGCGTCATTGCCGACTCTCATGCTCGACCGCGGACTTGCTGCGCCGGAGATCGACGCGCGGTGACGGCACTCTTTTCAAAGGACGGCACGCCGCATGACGGGACTCCTCTCCACGATCTTGACGATGTGGAGACAGCGACGCGGATCACGCTCTTTCTCATGGGGCGGCCGCTCTATGGGGCAGACAGGCATACATGTTTTTGACGATGAACTCTGTACGAAGACTACGTGCTTCGCCGACTGAGAAAATCCGCGAGAGCCGAACGTGCACGTAAGTTCGATATGGGCACCCGAGCATCGATTGGAAAAACATTGGACATGGAAATTCAGCGCAGTGACTTTATCGACGTACCCGTGACGCGCTATGTCTCTGAGGAGAATGCGTTTGTCGCGGATCATAAATACACCTCGGAGGAGGTCTTCTTCGACATCGACCTCAACGGGGAGAACTACGACGGCGTTCTGCTCATCCCGTCGACTTCGAGGATCTCATCGTCGGATGCTCGCTCAGATGGGGCGCATCCGCAGCTGACGACATCGTGGAGATGACGGTGGATGCAGAGCATCTGCGCGCCGCAGTCAAGACGACGACGGACGCGCAGTGGTGGGCGGCGGACGCGGTGAAAAATCCGCGCTTCTCGGCCGCCGCATCCTGAAGCTGCGCCCTGAGGAGATCTTTCGAGCGGCCACGCGACGTGCGTTTCAGCGCGAGGGACATCCTCGCGACAGCGGACGAACTCCCTCGCATCTCTCCAAGACCCATGATACGACGAACGGCGTCCACAGCGGCGTCCTGTTCGATCAGGCAAACAAGAAAATCCTTGTCTTCCGTGAGGACGTCGACCGCCATAACGTCTTTGACAAACTCTATGGCTGGGCGCTCAAAATCACGTGGAGATTTCGATAAAATCATCATCTTCAGCGGGCGCTGCTCCTCGGAGATGATGCTGAAACTGGGGCGGATGGGGATCTCCACGGTCGCGGCGAAGTCCGTTCCGACCACCCTCTCGCTCAACATTGCGCGCAAACTCGGCATCACGCTCTGCGCGCATGGCACCGGGCTCGTTCTGCATCTATGCAGAACCCGGGGCGCATCACGCTCTGACGATGTCGTGATCGATCAAATATGCTGAAATCAGGGCTTCCCGTTTCATATAAGTTTTAGGAGAGCCTGTCGGCGGAATTCCGCCGATACGAAAGGAGAATCACGATGAACCTTAGCAGACGTGACTTTTTGAAAGCCACCGGGCTAAGCGGCGTCGGGCTGGCACTCGCCAGTCTCGGTCTGGACGTCGCAACGGTCTCGGCGGCGGCAAAGAGTACAAGCTGACGGGCGGTCGCGAATTTACCTCCGTCTGCCACTTCTGCGGCTGCGGCTGCGGAACGATCGGCTACGTCAAGGACGGCAAGCTGATCAACCTCGAAGGTGCGGCAGACAATCCCGTCAATCGCGGCGGTCTCTGCCCGAAGGAATCGGCTATGGTCACATCCCGAACGCGGAACTGCGTCCGAAGTGCCCGCTCTACCGCGCACCCGGCAGCGACCATTGGGAGGAGATCAGCTGGGAGGAGGCCATCGACCGTTCCGCGCGCGCCCTCAAGAAGACGCGTGACGAGAACTGGGTCGGTCAGGACGAGGCGAACGGCTACAAGTTCATGAGCAACCGTACGGATGCCATCGGCTTTATTGGCGGCTCGCAGGTCAACAACGAGGAGTGCTACCAGCTCATCAAGATGGCACGCGGACTCGGTGTGGTCTTCATCGACAACCAGACGCGCGTCTGTCATGCGACGACGCCGCCGGCACTGAACGCCGCCTTTGGGCGCGGCGCGATGACAGGCTCGTGGTACAACCTCAAGAAGGCAAAGCTGGTCTGGATCGAAGGGGTCGAACCTCGCAGAATGCCATCCGCTCGCGATGAAACGCGTCATGGAGGCAAAGGACAACGGAGCGACCATCGTCCACGTCGATGTGCGCTATACACGCACCTCGCGCGTTGCCGATCATTTCTTCCAGCTGCGGCCCGGCACAGATATCGCATTCCTCGGAGCACTTATCAATTATATTATTCAGAACAAAAAATACGATGCCGACTACCTGCGCCGCAATACGAATGCCTACTGCCTGCTGCGTGACGACTACAAATTCGATGCGGGCATCTTCTCGGGCTACAACGAGAAGACGCGTACGTATGACAAGACGACGTGGGGCTACAAGGTCGACGCAAACGGCAAGCCGGTAAAGGCACTGTCGATGGCGGAGCCGGGCACGGTCATGGATCGCCTCGCGAAGCATTTCTCGCGCTATACGTTCGAGAAGGCCTCGGCGATCACGGGCATGCCCGTCGCGGACATCAAGAAGGCGGCGGAGCTCTTCTCGAGCATTACCCCGACGGTGATGATGTACGCACTCGGCATGACGCAGCACACGATCGGCGTGGAGAACATCCGCTGCTTTACGATCATCCAGCTGCTCATGGGCAACATCGGCGTCTCGGGCGGCGGCATCGACGCCCTGCGCGGGCAGCCGAACGTCCAGTCCTCGACGGACTACGGCATCATGTTCCAGTACTACCCGCCTACCTCTCGTATCCGACGCATGCGGACGATACGCTCGCGAAGTGGACGCACCACAACGGCACGTTCCGCGCGAAGTTCCTCAAGAACCTCCTCAAGGCGTGGTTCGGTGATGCGGCGAATGCAGGGAATGACTATCTGTTCAACGCGCTGCCGATCCGCAACGGCACGCACAACGATTCGCTCTACGTCATGTTTGAGAAGGCGATCGAGGGGAAGATGAAGTGCATCTACGTCTGTGGGCAGAACCCCCAGATAACGAATGCGAACCTTACGATTGTCAACAAAGGGCTCAAGAATCTGAATACCCTCATCGTGCAGGATGTCTTTGTCAACGAGACGGCTGCGTTCTGGGAGCGTCCGGGGACAACCCCGCCGACATCCAGACCGAGGTCATCTTCATGCCGGCGGCCTCCTACCTCGAGCGCTGCGGCACGATGACGAACTCCATGCGCATGATCCAGTGGCGCATGAAGGGCCCCGATCCCACGAACGACTCGCGCCCCGACTACTGGATCTGCGACAAGCTCTGGAAGCGCATCGTAGAGCTCTATGAGGACTCGACCGATCCCGAAGGACAACACGATCAAGCTCCTCACATGGAACTACGGCGATCCCGAGGCGAACGGCGAGGGCGTATGTCGAGAACATCATGAAGGAGTGCAACGGCTACGACCTGAAGGATGGACATCTCCCTGCGCGGCATCCGCGAGATCCGCGACGACGGCACGACGATGGCGGGCATGTGGATCTTTACAGGGCGTCTATGGCGACGGTGTCCACATGGCGAAGCGCCGCGGACAGGAAGACAACGGCAACATGGGCATCTATCCGAACTACGCCTGGGTCTGGCCCGACAACATTCACATGCTCTACAACCGTGCGTCCTGCGACGAGAACGGCAAGCCCGTTCGCCCCGATCAGGCACTCGTCTGGTGGGATGAGGCAAAGGGTATGTGGGACGGCTACGACGTCCCGGACGTCGGCGACCGCACGCAGGGACCGACGACCCCGGGCGGACAGAAGCCGTTCCGCATGAACGGCGAGGGCATCGGCCGTCTCTTCGCTGCCGAGTACAGCGACGTGGAGAACGGCGAGACGCGCGATCACTCCTACGTTCCCGTAGACGGGCCGCTGCCGAGTTCTATGAGCCGGTTGAGAGCCCGACGAAGAACATGATGAACGAGGGACAGAAGACAGAGTTCAACCCCTGCGTCATCTATCCGCGTGTGCCCGAGCTGCAGAAGATCGGCACACCGGATCAGTATCCGTACGTGCTCTGCTCATCGAGCCTGACGGAGCACTGGTGCTCGGGTACGATCACGCGCAACATCCCGTACCTCAACGAGCTCGTCAGGAGCCGTTCGTCGAGATCTCGAGCAGCTCGCCGCGAAAGATCGGCGTGCGCGGCGGTGACCGCGTCCGCGTCAGCACGACACGCGCTGCAATTGAGGTCAAGGCGATGGTCACGAAGCGTGCCCAGCCGCTCATGATCAACGGCGTGGAGACGCACATGATCTGGCTTCCCTACAACTGGGGATTCAAGGGCCTCTCGACGGGTCCTTCCGGCAACTATCTGACCATTGACGCGCTCGATCCGAACGTGCAGGAGCAGGAATTCAAGGCCTGCCTTGCGAACGTCGAACGCGTGCGAGTTCCCCTGCGGTACGCCGCGTATGGAGGCTGACCGCAGAAAGAACATTCACAACAAGTAACGTCTGAAAAGACGAGGAGAACCCCTTTTTATGAAATCGAAGAACACCGATCCGATGAAGCGCTTCCTGAAGAAGCATCCGTTCCTCGCCGAGACGGAGCGCGTCCATCGCCTCGTCGATCGCAGCGGTCGGCACGCCGGAGCCCATACAGCTCCCCGCGCGTGCCGTCACAAAGACGGTCGAGGAAAAGCTGCCGCTCCTGCAGCAGGAGACGTACCGCAAACGCATGGTGCGTGCGGTCTATCTCCTGCAGGAGGACGTCTTTGCTCGCATCGCCGAAGCGGACGTGCCCGCCCACTCATGCAGGAGTCGGCGCGCGACTATCTCGCCGCGCTGAAGCCCCTGCGCAAGGCGGCAAAGGAAGAATTCATCATCGCCGTGCTCACACAGGACAAAGAGGCGTTCGCGGCACTCTGCCAGCGCTACGAGCTGAACGAGGGCTTTATCCGCAGCACGATCTGGCGCATCATCGCCGCGCTCGTTCCCGGCGGGCTGAAGGATCCACGATGTGGAATCCCGACCGCGACCGCCCGCGTTTCAGCGAGAACTACTGTCCCTGTCTGCGGGACGGCAGCCTGTCATCGCCGATCTCAGGAAGTACCGTCAGGGCGCGCACGCGACCTCGTCTGCAGCGGATGCGGCACGCGCTGGCACTACACGCGCGTCGGCTGCGTCTACTGCGGCAACACGGATCTCCAGAAGATGCACGCTCGAGCCGGAGGACAGCGACATCATGCGCCTTGATGTCTGTGATGCTCTGCCATCACTACATCAAGACCTATCGCGGTCCCGTCGACGACGATACGAGTGACTTCATCTATCGGCGGGATTGGGCAACGGTGCCTTGACCTCCTCGCAGAGGAACGGGGACTTCAGAAAAAGGGACAATCCGATTCTGGAATAGAACCATCAGATAAAAGAGGAGAAAGCGTCATGACACGGGAAATCGCAATGCTGCATGATATGACGCGCTGCACGGCGTGTCGCGGCTGCATGGTTGCCTGCAAACGGTGGCATGATCTGCCGCCCTGATATGAGTACGCCCTTTGAGGGACAGTACCAGTCGCACAAAGACCTTACCTCACGCGTCTACACGCTCATTGAGATGAAAGAGCGCGTCGATCATCAGGGAAAGTTCCACTGGGACTTTTTCAAGAAGAACTGCTTCCACTGCGGCGACCCCGCCTGCGCAAAGGGCTGCCCGGAGAATGCGATCGACCGCAACGAAAACGGCACCGTCGTCATCAACGAAGACAAATGTGTTGGCTGCCACTACTGCGAGCACAACTGCCCGTGGCACATTCCAAAGATCGACGAGGTGCGCCATAAGTCGACGAAATGCGATCTCTGCTATGATCGCATTGCACACGGCTACGAGACGACGGGCGAGATGCTGAAACCTGCCTGCGCCAAGACCTGTACGGCACATGCGCTTGAGTTCGGCACGCTGGAGGAGATGAAGCAGCTCGCGGCGGAGCGCGTGGATCTCGCACGCGCATCGCATCCAGATGCGAACATCTACAGCCCGAAGGGCGTCGGCGGCACGCACATGATCTATGTCCTGCCCGAGAAGCCCGAGGTATTCGGACTCCCGGCGAACCCCGTCACCCCGGCATCGATCGATGTCTGGAAGGTGGGGCGCACCCTCACGAAGATCGCCATCGGCGGCGCAGCGGCCGGCATCGTCGGTGCGATGGTGCTCCGCAAGATGGCAGGCGGACAGAATGACCAGCAGGGGAAGGGTGAGCACAATGTTGATCGACAAAAGTACGTTCCGCGCCATGAAAAAGGCGTTTGCCGTGTGCCACTGGCTCAACGCATTTGCGTTCTTCATGCTGTTCGTTACGGCACTTCCGCTCTACACGGACACGTTCCGCTTCCTTTACAACATCTTCGGCGATAAGACGCTCATGTATGCGCACCGTGTGTTCGGCGTCATGTTCATCCTGACCCCGATCATCGGCTTCGTCATCGCACGCAAGGACTACATCATCATGCTGAAGGAGATCTTCAGCTTCGGCAAGAAGGACATGGAATTCATGCAGAAATTCCCCTCGAGCTGATGGGCAAAGATCCCCATGCCCCCGCAGAGTTCTACAACGGCGGCGAGAAGATGAACATCGCCCTGCAGCTTGCGCTGTCGGTCGTCATCGTCGTCACCGGTCTCATCCTCTGGATGGGCGACAGTATCCTGCCGGCAACGATCACGGCGTATGCCATCCCCGTCCACAGCATTGCGGCGGCAGTCTGCTTTGCCGCTGCGCTCGGGCATATCTACCTCGCAGCGGGCGTCAACCCCGACTCCCTGCACGGCATGACGGACGGCACGATCAAGGCCTCGTATGCCGACCATCACCATGGTGCATGGGTGAACGAGCTCATCTCCGAGGGCGTCGTTACGCGCGCGGAGATCAACGAGGCGGAGGAGGCGGAGAAGCGTCACTGAGGCGTTTCCTTCCCTTTCCGTAATCCCTACGAAAGACACGGCTTTGCCTGCGCAGAGCCGTGTCTTTTTTTTCCCACCCGTTTATGGTATCATGACAGAGGATATGGGAGTAACAGTCTCTGTTATCCGTAACACATATCGCAGTGCATCATGGGGAGATGGACAGATGAAAAATATTCGGTCGACCTTACAGGGGCGCATTGGCTACGTCGCGCTCGTGATGATCGGCGTTCTCGTTATCTTGGTATTCCGCTATGCCTATCTGCAGATTGTGCAGGGGGATGCGCTCGCCCAGCGGATGCGCGACCAGAGCGGCTACGAGTTCCGCATCCAGTCCCTGCGCGGGGCGATCCTCGACCGCAGCGGCAAGGAACTCGCCGTCAGCAGCATGACGAAATCCCTCTTCGTCGACCCGAACCACGTCTATGACACCCACACGCCCGAGGAAATCGCAAGTGATATTGCGCCGCTCATCGGGCTCACGGAGCAGGACATCCTCGACGACATCGCGCGCGGCGGCGGATTCGTCTGGGTCAAGCGGCGGCTGGAGCACACGGAGTACGAGGCCGTGCGCGCCGTCATCCGTGAGAAGGGCTACAGCGACTGCCTCGGCTTTCAGAACGAGGCAAAGCGCTACTATCCGAACGACGCGCTCGCGGCGAACGTCATCGGCTTTCGTCGGCACGGACGACGAGGGACTTGACGGCGTGGAGCAGGCACTCGATCCGCTCCTAAAGGCGAGGTGCGCGAGAGCGGCTCACCGTCGACGGGCAGCGCCGCCCGATCCTCGACTCCATCTTTGCGGGGCGGCGCGTCTACGGCAGCGACTACTGCAAGACCGTGTCACTGACCATCGACAGCACGATTCAGTTCATGGTTGAGCAGGAACTCGACCGTGCGATGGCGGAGAACAACCCCGACTCCATCACGGCGATCGTCATGGATCCGAAGACGGGCGAGATCCTCGCCATGGCATCGCGCCCTCCTAACCCCGAACCGCTTCTGGGGTATCCACAGGAGAAATTGGAAGAACCGCGCCGTCGCCTTTATCTACGAGCCGGGCTCCACGTTTCAAGGCTGTCGTTGCGGGCGCGGCACTGCAGGAGGGCATTGTCACCCCAAATCAGGTCTTCTTCGACCCCGGCTACGTCATGGTGTCGGGACGGCGCATCCAGAACTGGAGCAATGAGAGCTACGGCGCGGTCACCTTCACCGACATCGTTAAGAAGTCCCTCAACACGGGCTTTTGCACAGGTGGGGCTCTCCCTCGGTGCGGGAAGATGATGCACTACACTCGCGTCTTTGGTTTGGCGAGCGCACGGGCATCGACCTCCCGGGCGAGGAGGAGGGCATCTCTTCAGCGCGGATGATATGCGCGACTCCGGATATCGCGACGACGGCGATCGGCCGAGAGTATCGCCGTGACCCCACTGCAGCTCGTCACGGCCATGGCGGCCATCGCGAACGGCGGCACGCTCATGCACCCCTATATCGTGCGCGAGATTCGGAATCCCGACGGCTCCGTCTACGAGGAGCGTGCGCCGCGTGAGATACGGCGCGTGCTCGAACCGACCGTTGACCGCACGCTGATCGGGCTCTTGGAGCAGGTCGTCGCGAGCGGCGGCGGAAAGAAGGCGGGCGTCAGGGCTACCGCATCGCGAGGCAAGACCGGTACGGCGCAGAAGATTCGCCGTGAGACGGCGGGCTATCTTGAGGGCCGCTATATCGCCTCCTTCTGCGGCTTTGCGCCCGTCGAGGATCCGATCTTCACCGTCCTCGTCGTGATTGACGACCCGCGCGGCGGAGACTTCTACGGCGGCCAGATCGCCGCACCTGTCGCCTCGCGCATCTTTACCCAGCTCCTGCGCTATGCCCATGTCGAGCCGTCGAGCAACACCTTTGCCGAGACGACGGGCGAGACGGAGAAGGGCGCAGCGACGACGAGGAAAAAGCGCATGGAGGCGGCCGCGACACCGCCCGAGGGCAAGGCGGTCGTGCCCGACTTCACGGGACTCTCCCTGCGCGAGGCGGCGCGCCTCGCCGAGCTGCGCGGACTCACCTTCGAGAGCGAGGGCTACGGGTGCCGCTGTCAGCCAGAGCCTCAGCGTCAACGACATCGTCGACCAGGGCGAACGCGATCAAGGTCTGACTTCCATCCGACATAAAGGGGAAGCTAACTCAGAATAGATACTGCTGTACGAAGCTGCAAATATCGTACAGCAGTCTTTTTTCATTTCCTCCCTTGACACCATATCCGAAATCGTGTAGACTACAAACATAGTTTTTTAGTATGTTTGCTAATACATAAAGATGAAGGAGACGATACAATGGGGAAGGTATATCAGAGTGTGACGGAGATCATCGGACGTACGCCGCTTCTCGCGGCGAAGTCGTTTGCGAAGGCGCATGATCTCAAGGCGAATCTTCTCGTGAAGCTGGAGTATTTCAATCCGTCGGGCTCGGTGAAGGATCGCATTGCGGTTGCGATGGTCGAGCAGGCGGAGAAAGACGGCAAGATCGCGCCGGGCGCGACCCTGATCGAGCCGACGAGCGGTAACACGGGCATCGGTATCGCCTCGGTGGCGGCGGCGCGCGGCTACCGTGCAATTCTCACGATGCCGGAGACGATGAGCGTGGAGCGCCGCAATCTGCTGAAGGCATACGGCGCAGAGATTGTCCTCACGGAGGGGCGCACAGGGGATGAAGGGCGCGATCGCGCGTGCAGAGCAACTGCAGAAGGAGATCCCGAATTCGTTCATTCCCTCGCAGTTCGAGAATCTCGCGAATCCTGCCACGCACGAGCGGACGACGGGTCCCGAGATCTGGGCGGACACGGACGGCAAGGTGGATGCCTTTGTCGCCGGGGTCGGCACGGGCGGCACGGTGACGGGCACAGGCCGTTATCTGAAGCAACAGAATCCCGCTGTGCATGTCGTTGCGGTGGAGCCGACGGACTCGCCCGTGCTCTCGGGCGGCAAGCCCGGCCCGCACAAGCTGCAGGGGATCGGTGCAGGCTTCGTCCCCGATACGCTCGACACGAAGGTCTACGATGAGGTTATCCGCGTGTCGAATGACGATGCCTTTGCCTACGGGCGCGAGTTCGCCCGGCGCGAGGGCGCACTGGTCGGCATCTCCTCAGGTGCGGCACTCGCAGCGGCGGTGGAGCTGGCAAAGCGCCCCGAGTACGCGGGCAAGACGATCGTCGCACTCCTGCCCGATGGCGGTGACCGCTATCTCTCAACGGATCTCTTTGCAGATAAATAAAGGATTACTCCTTATTGGTCCTTCGTAAAAATACGCAAAAAGCATCTCTTATTACAAAAAAATGACTGTAATAGGAGATGCTTTTTTCGATACTACATTGGGATGTTCATCATACCGCTTTTCTTCTTATGTGATAGAGTCTATTATTTAGGGTTGATATCATCAGACATCCAGCAAAACGTTGGAATATCGCGTGTTGAAGAAAGATTTGTGCAATATAAGACCAAGAGAGTGGAATTTATAATTTTCTTCCTGCTCTCTTTGTATTGTTTCTTAAGAAATTGCTGATAAAATATATCCGCCAAAATTACGGAACCTCATCGATATGGTTGCTATTTCCATATCGTGCCATTATTTGTTATTTGTTGAGTAATTTGGCGGAAATGGCATAGGCTGTATGGTCTATCCCTAGTGAGATGCCGACTGTCGCAAGAATAGGATGATGACATGAGTACATGGACAAAAAAGGCGATGTTCGTCGGGCTTCCACGCTATCTGGAGCAGCTGCTCGGTGCATGCTACGCAAAGGAGGGGTGGGAGCTCTATCGTTTCCGTGCCGTGGAGGGAGAGCGTCCTCCGCAGGGGATTCACACGTATGACTGCGAGGTGGACAGCGCGGAGGCGGCACAGGTCTTTTCCGTTCAGAATCTGGATCTGCTCGTCTACCGACTGGAGCGCGACCCCTCCGTTGCGATGCGTCGTCTGGATGCGCTTCTGCGCATGGCGCAGGAGAGTGCGGTCAAGCAGGTTTTTCTGCTCTCCGACGACGAGGTGTTTGCCGCCGGGACGCAGCCGACGGAACGTGATGCGGTGAATCCGCAGAATGCGGATGGCAGGCTTTTCGTACGGCTCGAAGAGCTCGGCATGGCGTATCGTGCACAGGGCGTTCCGGTCTCAGTCATCCGTCTTCCCGAGCTCTATGCTCCGGGGATGACGGCGGAGGATGGCCTGATCGGACGCCTGTTCAGCATGGCGCTCACGGGGCGTTCTCTGCCGAAGTACGCCGCGCCCGCCGAGACGATGTGCGGGCTGGTCGATGCGCGCGACGCTGTCTATGCGATCTATCAGGCGACGGCGCGCGACTTTCACGAGCCATATCTCCACATCGCCCCCGCAGAGGGACGACGATGGAGGATCTCTATATGATCTGCGCGGACTTCTTTCCATCGATGCGTACGTCCGCCGCACCCCATCACCCACATGGGATTGCCGTGCTGCGGAGTACGATTGCGTCGGAGCTGCTGGGCTGGCAGCCACGTCGCCCGCTTGCCCCGGCCTGCGTGAGACATGGGCGGCGATGAAGGCGGCGCGCGAGGCGGCGCAGACGGAGGGCATGGAGCACATCCGCCGCGCCCAGCGTGCGCGCATCATGCGTACCGTCGTCCCCTTCGTGGAGAATATCGTCGGTGCACTCCTGACGCTCGGTGTGACGCATCTGCAGGGCGGGACGCCGGTCAATCCGATCATCTATGTGGACTTTGCCTTTATCTACATCGGCTGTATGGGGCTTCTCTACGGAAAGCAGCAGGCACTCCTTGCCACCGGATTTTCACTCGTGATCCTCGTCCGCTCGCTGCTCGGGCAGGGATGGGATCTCGTGGCGCTCCTCTACAGTCCCGCCGGAGTTCCTCCACTTTCGTCTCCTACTTTTTCACCGCCGTGCTGACGGGCTACTTTGCCGATCGTGAGGCATTCCGCCAGCGTGCGGATGGGCGGGTCAAGCGCCGTCTGCAGTACCGCGTCTCCTTCCTTGAGAATCTGTTCAGGAGAGCGTCGCCATCAGGATCGTCTCTATCGTCAGATCATCAATTCGGACGACAGCATCGGCCGCCTCTACCGCATCACCTCGCGTCTGGACTCGGTCGAGACAGAGAACCTCTATACGCAGACGGCAGCCGTGACGGCAGAAATCTTGAGCGTCAAGGATGTCGTGGTCTATGTGGTGGGCGAGGGCGGCTACTATCTGCGCCAGAAGGTACGTCTCGGCGACAGCACCTACGAGCTGCCGCGCTCGCTGCGCGTGGAGGATCATCCGTATCTGAAGCGGGTGCTCGAGGAGCACGAGATCTTTGTCAACCGCGACCTCATGAAGAATGTTCCTGATCTTGCCGCACCGATTGTCCACGACGGCAGGGTCATTGCGGTGATCCAGATTTATCATCTGGACTTCGAGCAGTGGAGCCTCTACGAGCAAAATCTGCTCTCGATCACGGCGCGCCTTGTCGCGGGCTCGCTCGCGAACGCCTACGCATGGGAGAAGGAGACGGCCGACCGCAAGTATCTCGACGATACGCGCATCCTGCGTGCGGAGGAGTTCGATAAGGTGGTCGCGGAGTTCCGCGAGCGCCGTCGACTGCAGCCGGACTATCCTGTCACGCTGCTCCCGATCGACATCCATCACATGAGCTATCGTGAGCTCGACCATAAGATCGCGAACAGCATTCGTGCCGAGGATGTTATCGGCGCGACAGAGAAAGGCGTCTCGCTGCTCCTCTCGGATGTTACGGGCAAGACGCTTGCCATGGTGCGGGAACGTCTCGCAAAGGTCGGGATTGAAACGGGGGAGAGTCAGTCACTATGATGAACGAGGGCGTTCCGGGCGGATGGATCTTCGTCGCTGTATACCTCGTCGTGGTCCTCGTCTGCACCGTGCTGGAATGGCGTTATCGCGGGTGGATCTCGGCTCTGTCCAAGGCACTCGTCGCCCTTGCCATACCGGTCGCGGGACTTGTGCTGCTGCTGCTCTACGAGCTGATCGGTCAGGTGCTCGGGCTCATGCGCCGCACAGGACCGGACGAAGAAGACGAGGATCTGAGCCTTTCGATTGACGATCCCGCCTACAGCGGCGATATTGTGCCGCTGCGCGATACATTTCTGCTCGATGATGCGAAAGCTGAAGCGCAAGTTCTTCACCGATGCGATCAAGCAGAATGTGGTGGAGCGGCAGTCGATCCTGAACGAGGCGGTACACGACAGCGACCGTGAGATCGCCTACTATGCAGTGTCGCTCATGACGGCGCACATGGAGCAGCTGAACGAGGAGATCTATACCCTTGAGGAGAAGATCAAGCGCGGCACGGAGGACGACGCCCTGCTGGACGAGTACGTCAAGAAGGTGCGCGAGTTCCTGCTGCGTCAGTACGGCGACGAGGTGACGCGCGAGCAGCAGCGCACGCGCTATATGGAGATGCTGCGTCTCTCGCGGAGCGCCATCCCGAGCATCCCGCCTACCGTGCGGAGGAGATCCGTGAGCTGATTCACGGCGGACAGATGCTCGAGGCGGAGGCGTCCTGTCTGGAGATGCGGGAGCAGCACCCGAATGACGAGCTGCCGCTCCTCCTCCTGATGAATGTCTATCAGGCGTCGCATCGGCGGGAGAAGCTGTTGGAGACGATCAGCGCACTGAAGAAGCTGCCGGTGCGTCTCAGCAACGAGGCAATGCAGGCGATACGGTATTGGGATGGAGGTGTAGTGCATGAATAAGCGCAGTCTTTACATCCTCCTCCTCGTTTCGTTCTTCCTCGGATGTTTTTTTCAGTACAGTCGTCTTGACGGCTTCCTCCATCTCGGTGCACTCTCCAATCGCCTGCTCGGGCAGCATGCGGCGTATGACAAACCGTTCGACGGGGATATGCCGCAGGAGAAGTTCCTCATCCTCTACGATCCAACGGATGTGCTGAGCATGTATACGCGGCACAATGTGGAGAAGCTGCTGACGGAAAAGCGCAAGGCATACGAGAGCCATACGATCGATGAGAATGTCCCGCTCGATGATTCCTATACGGGCGTGGCGCTTACGACGGGGCATCTCCAGCGCGTGGCGATGCTGCCTGCTGTCATGGACTATGTGCGCGGCGGCGGGACACTCCTCGCCATGCAGAAGATCTGGCAGGAGGACAAGGACGCGATCGATGCGTCCTTGCTTGCAGATGTCGGCATCGCCGATGTGGGGGCGGCGGCGGATGCACCTGGGATCTACGTGGTCACGAACTTTCTCGTCGGGGCGAAGGGGTTCAGCTTTAACGGCGGCGACAGCTACACGACGCAGGTCAATCGGACGACGCTCACGCCCGATGCCGAGGTGCAGATCGCCACGGCAGAGGGCGTTCCGCTCGTCTGGGAGAAAAGTCTTGGCGACGGCCATGTCTATATGTATAATGGGGTGGAGCGCGACGACAAGACAAATCTCGGCATCTATATGGCAATGCTCGCACATTGCGGGACGGATCCGATCTACCCCGTGGTCGGTGTCAAGATTTTCATCCTCGACGACTTCCCGGCACCGGTGCCCGATGGAGATTTCCCCCATATCTACAATGAGCTCGGCGTGGATACGGCGACATTCTACCGGAAAATCTGGTGGCCGTTCGTACGCAAGCTCGCAAAGGATGAGAACCTCCGCCTCTCGGGGGCGATCATCGAGAACTATAATGCACAGATCAAAGGCCCCTTCCATGCCCTCGGCGGACGTGCGGCGCGCGATGCGCTCATCATCTACGGACGTGAGCTGATCGACATGGGCGGGGAACTCGGGCTGCACGGCTACAACCATCAGCCGCTCGCGCCTGCGGGCTATGGTCAGGCAAAGCTCGACTATGTGCCGTGGGAGAGTCAGGCAGATATGATCGACTCCTTGACGGAGCTGCGCAGGTATATAAAATCCGTCTATCCGGACTATGATTTCCGTTACTATGTGCCGCCGTCGAACATCTCGAGCCCCTGAGGGATCGCCGCTGTGCGGCAGGTGTTTCCGGAGCTCATCGCGGTCTGTTCGCTTTACGACGGACTCGCGACGGATCATGCGTGGTATCAGGATTTTAACTACAAGGACGGCATCTACAATATCCCGCGCATCAGCTCGGGGCATGAGGACGATGAATCGCAGTTCTGGGGCGAGATCACAGCGCTGAACTACATCGGCGTGTTCTCGCATTTCATCCACCCCGATGAGCTGTTCTACGCGGAGAGTGCCAACCAGTCTTGGCACAGCATGTCGACGGGTCTGAAGTCCTTTATGCACCGCCTCAGTACGCGCTATCCGTGGCTGACGCCTGAGACGGTCTCGGACAGCATTCCCATTTTCTCGGATTACTACGACATGGATTACCGCGTCGTGCACGAGGAGAATGGGCTGAAGCTCTACTCCTGGGGCTACAGCGGGGAGCTGCGCTTCCTGCTGCGCACGGAGAAGGAGATCGACCATACGGACGGCTGCAAGGCAGAGGCAGCGGGTGACGGTGTCTACATCGTCCGCGTGACGAAGCCCGAGGCACATATCTATTGGAAGGAGGAGCCCTGATGCGGATCTGTCTGCTGACGGAAGGCTCATATCCCTACGTCGTGGGCGGCGTATCCTCATGGGTGCAGATGCTCATGGAGGGGCTCCCCGAGTATGAGTTCGTCGTCTATTCAATCGGTGCAGAGGGAAGGATCGCGGCAAGTTCAAGTACAAGCTGCCGAAGAACTGCGTCGGCATCGAGGAGGTCTTTCTCGACGAGATCCTCGCTCTGCGCTCTTCGGATATGCTCGAGGGCATTCTCACGGGGCAGGAGCAGCAGACGCTCTATGAGTTCGTCCGCGGAAAGCATACGATGTCGATTGAGCATCTCGCGGAGATCTTTCGCCCCGGGCGGTGGAAATCGCCGCTCGCGGTCTTTATGTCGAGCGATTTTTTCGATGTAATTGTGCGCTTCTATCGGGAGGAATACCGAAATCTCCCGTTCACCGATTTCTTTCTGGACGATGCGCTCGATGCTTCTCCCGCTCTTTTTCCTGCTGCAGCAGAAGCTGCCCGAGGCGGATGTCTATCACAGTGTGGCGACGGGATACTGCGGTGTGGTCGGTGGTATGGCGACGACGCTCGCCCAAAAGCCGTTTATGATTACGGAGCATGGTGTCTACTCGCGTGAGCGTGAGGCGGAGATCATCAAGAGTGACTGGGTGAAGACGGATTTCAAGGGCCTCTGGATCCAGTACTTTTTTTATCATCTGGCGCGGATCGCCTATCGGTCGGCGCAGCGGGTCTATACGCTCTTTGAGCACAACGGCAGGATCGCCGTCGATCTCGGCTGTCCCGCAGACCGAATCCATATCGTACCAAACGGCGTCCACATGGAGCGCTTTGCCCACATCGAGGAGCTGCGTGACCACGGCGGTGCGTTTCAGATCGGCGCGGTCGTGCGCGTTGCGCCGATCAGGATATCCTGACGCTCCTGCGTGCCTTTGCCATCGTCAAGCGCGAGATGCCCGCAGCGAAGCTCTGCATCATGGGCGGCTTGGAGGAGGATCCCGACTACGTGGCGGTCTGCTACCGGACGGTGAAGATGCTCGGGCTCGAGGATGTGGAGTTTCACGGGGTCTGTGCCCGTCGCGGAGTATCTGCCGAAGATGGATGTGCTCGTGCTCTCCTCGATCAGCGAGGGGCAGCCGCTTGCGGTGCTCGAGGGGTTCTCGGCGCATCGTCCGTACGTGACGACGGATGTCGGCTGCTGCCGTGAGCTGATCTACGGCGACAGCAACGATACGCTCGGCACCGCCGGCGCGGTGGTCGCCCCGATGGATTTCGAGGCGATGGCATACGAGATTCTGCGCCTCGCGCGCGACTATGAGCTTCGCCGCTCCATGGCGGCGGTCGGCTTTGCGCGGACGAAGGCACACTATACCTACGAACAGTTTATTTCATCGTATCGGACTGCCTATCGTGAGGCAGCGGAGGAGGGATCCCATGGCGGGCGTCGGGTTTGAGCTGAAGCGGCTGTTCCGTGCGCGGACGGCGGCAGGACATCTCAAGGCGTACTCGTACTCCGCCATTGTGACGACGGGGCCGTTCGTCCTCCTCACGAGCATGGTGCTCGTCGTGCAGCTGCTCTTCATCGCGTACGGCGCAGGCGATGATGAATCGGCGGTGTTCCTCGGGGCGGTGATCTACTCCTTCATCTTCTCGCAGCTGCTCTCCTCGGGCTTTACGATTGTACTGACACGCTATCTCGCGGACTGCATCACGGTGCAGCACTATCGCGACGTGACGCCGTCCATGTTCGGCATGAGTGCGATTCTCCTTGTACTCGGGACGATTGCGGCGGTGATTTTCTTCTGGAACAAGCCGCTCGCCTTCGAGCTGAAACTACTCTCCCATGTCTTTTTCTCGGAACTCTTGCTGATCTGGGTGGGCGGGGTCTACCTGACGGCGGTCAAGAAGTTCAAGTATCTCATCGTCGGCTATCTCGTGGGCGTGCTCATCAGTCTCCTGCTGACCGTGCTGTTCCTAGAAACGGGCTGGCTGCCGCCGACGGAGGGGGCACTCCTGTCCGTGGATGTGGGGATGGGCGTTCTCGCGCTCTTCTTCTTCCTCTATGTGACGAGCCGCTTCGGACTGCCGCGCGACGGGATGCTCTTTGCCTTTCTCCCCTATCTCGGGCGGCATGGACGCCTCTTCATCGGTGCGTTCGGCTATACGCTCGGCCTCTTTCTGCCGAATATCATTATATGGCAGGGGACCATGGGGCGTGCTCATCCACGGGACATTCCTCTACGCGCCGCGCTATGATGTGGTCGTCTTCTACGCACTGCTTTCGATTCTGCCGCTCATGACGATCTTCGTGGTCAAGGTGGAGACGCAGTTCTACGAGCGCTATGCCCACTACTTCGGGGCGATCACGCACGGCGGAAATCTGCACCTCATCGAGGACTCGCGCAAGGATCTGCTCTACGCCATGTGGTTCGAGATGCGGCAGGCACTTGAGTTCCAGTTCGTCTTTACGCTGATCTTCCTCGCTCTTGGCAACTACATCCTCTCGTTTGCGGGGCTGGACTACAATGCGATCAATATGTACAACGTGATCCTCTTTGCGTCCTTCTTCGTCGGGACACTGCAGATTTTTATGATCATGCTGGAGTACTTTGACTTCCAGAAAGGCGTGTGGCGGATCGGTGCGATTGCCGCCGTCGGCAATATCGCCTTTGGCATCGTCAGCCTCTGGCTCGGCGACAAGAGCTACGGATTCGGCTTCTTCCTCGCATCGGCGCTCGCCCTCGCCTACGGCGTGTGGCTGCTCCGACGCTTTTCCAACGGGATCAACTACTATGTGTTCTGCGCGCAGCCGGTGTTCTATCAGGCAGACGCGGGGATTTTTTGGACGATTGCCCATCTGCTGTACGGGGACAAGCTCCCCGATCTGGAAAGGATGGAGAAGGCATGAGTATGCTGAGACGGGCGCAGCGCCGCCGCCGTGATCTCCTGCGGCGCACTGCTGCGGCAGCGTGTACGATCCTTTTGCCATGACGGGGCATGAGGGCTCTCGCGGGCAGCAACGATGCGCTGCACGATGTGTACGGCTACTACTCGTACATGATGGATGTCAAGGATGAGATCGCCTCCTACCGCGCGGCAAAGGAGGCTCTCGCGCAGGCGAAGAAGGATCTCGCCGACGCGCAGCAGAACCTCGCCGATGCCAAGGCGGGCGTGACGGATGCCGCAGCGAATCTCGCGCAGGCAAAGGCGAATCTGCACGATGCAGAGGATCATCTCGCTGCGGTGAAGATCGCCCTTGCGGCGGCAGAGGAGGCAAGCGCACAGCGCACGCGGGAAGCGATTGCAGCCCAGCAGGCGGAGGCGGACTACGCGCCGACGGTCTATGCACAGCGTGCACATGTGGAGGCGATAAGTGCGCGGTATGACCGCATGGCGGCGGCGAGCGGCGATACGGCGGCTCCTTTGAGCAGTGCTGCCGAGAAGGATCGTGCGGCGGTGGTGGCGCGTGTACTGAAAGAGGTTGGCTACCAGCAGAACCGCGTCAACGATGCACAGGTTATGGTCAATGCCGCTCTCGCGGGCGCAGCACCGGCAGAGACGACAGCGGAGGGACGACGGATACGAGCGCGATCGATGCGGCGTCCGCCGAGGTGGAGGCGGCACAGTCCGAGCTGGATGTGGTTGAGGACTATTTCTCTCAGCTGACGGCGGCGCGTGAGGCGGCGGAGGATGCGGAGCGCGACGCGCGCGAGGCCGTCGCGGACTATCAGCAGGATCTCGCGGACAGCACGACGAATCTCGCGGAGGCAACGTCCTACGTGACGGATGCGGAGAACTATCAGCAGCAGGCCGCGGCGTGGGAACGTGATGCCGTGCGCGATGAGGGAACGGCAGAACAGCAGCTTCGCGTCGCGCAGCACGATCTCGACTACTTCGGCGAGGGATCGGGCTGGCAGACCGGGGCAGAGTACTATGCGTGGCGCGGGGAACGCGGCGGACATCAGCTCTATCTGCCGCTCTCCTACTACAAGCGCACGCACCGCGGCAAGCAGAAGCTCGACTATGGGCTTTCGACGGGCTATGTGAAGTCCGATACGGGCTTTGTAAACGGCGCGGTGTCGGGCTGGACGGATACCTCGCTGAGCCTGACCCTGCGCAACGAGAACCCCGTCAACAGCGTCCGCTACGGATTCGGCATCAGCATTCCGACGGGGCAGAGCCGCATTGGCGCGAAGGCGGTTGTGCCGGAGAGCCTCGCGCGGTTTACCGACTTTGGCGCAGGCTGGCAGTATATCCCGAGCATTGAGGTGCTGCATAAGATCACGGAGCAGGATCGCCTGACGGGACGGATGAGCTACACGATGCGCGGCGGCTACAACTACTCGCGTGAGGTGTGGGATGCCCATGTCTCACCCGGCAATATCTTTGCACAGGAGCTTGAGTATCTGCATACGGATGCGAAGAAAACCTACATGGTGCAGCTCTACCATAATTCGACAGGGAATGCCGTGCAGGACAGCATCGATACGGATGCCGGAACGATCACGGGGAAGAGCCACTACCGTGACGGCGACGACTGGGAGCTGCGCTTCTTCTACCATCGCGGCATTACGAAAAAGGATGCGCTGCGCTACTATACGATCCTCTCGCAGACGCAGGCGGGCACAGCACCCGGCTCCTCGTCCATCGGACGGCAGTACTACGGCATCGGCGTGCGGCATACGATCTCGAAACGCCTCACATGGCAGGTCATGGCGCACTATCAAAAGGTGAATTCGACCTATGATCCGCTGCGCACGGAGCTCAATACGGGCGGCGGGTTCAGCCGCCGCTCCTGCTCGCGGAGCTCGCGTATCGGATGAGCGACCGCAAGCAGCTCGTCCTGCAGGCGGAGCGGTATGTGCGCACGGATGAGGGCGGCGGCGGATACCACGGCTGGGGCATGACGCTCTGGTACAATGAGAGCCTCTGAGATAAGAGATAAGAAAGGGAGATTATGGGCAAGGTAAAAAAGGGAATCGCTGCATTCCTCGTGGGAGCGGCAGGCCTGTTCGGCGTGCATCAGGCACTCCCGTCGGCGGAGGAGGCGCGAGCACGTCGTTCCGGAGACGGCGATGATCGACCTCACGGAGCAGCTTGGCAGCTATGCGCGCGAGCGGCATCCGGGCTTTCTGCTCGTCGGCAACGGCCCCGTGGGGCTGCTGGAGGTGACGAAGGACAACTCCGAGGAGAATGTCGCGCGTCTCGTGCGTGCGCTTGACGGCATCCTGATGGAGTCCCGCTTCTATGACGGCTATGAGGAGGACGGCGACACGCCGGAGCGCAACGACGGCGATCTGGACGAATATCTCACCGCGATGCTCCGCAAGCCACTCATGGCGGGCAAGGCGGTCTTTACCCTCGACTATGTGAAGGGCAAGAGAATCCATGAGGTAGAGGAGCTCGGTGCGGAGCAGGGCTATGTCGCCGAGGCGGGCGACCGCCTGCTCGATGTGATTCCAAAGAACCCGCCGATGAACGAGAATGCGGACGATGTCACGCAGCTGAAACAGGTGAAAAACTTCCTCTTCCTGCTGAACCCCGAGCACTTCCATACGCGCGACGCCTATATCAACGCCCTCGCAGCGACGAACTACGACCTCCTCGTCGTCGATCTCTACTACGGCGACCGTCCGCTGACACCGGCGGAGACGGCGCGGCTGAAGGTGAAGGCGAACGGCGGCAAGCGCCTCCTGCTCTCCCTACATGAGTGTCGGGAGGCGGCGGACTATCGTCCCTACTGGAAGGCGGAGTGGAACACGGAGCGTCCGCACTGGCTCGCCGAGCCGAATCCCGAGTGGCCGGGCAGCTACAAGGCTCGCTACTGGTCGAAGGAGTGGCACGACATCCTCTATGGCAGCCCCGATGCCTATCTGGACATGATTATGGCGGCGGGGTTTTGACGGTGCCTTCCTCGACGTGATGGATGCGTGGCAGTATTTCAAAGAGAATAAGGAATCGCTGATAAAATGAAGTCCGTCAGATTGGTGTAGATTTTTTGTCCTGTCAAGGAGACAAACCGGACGCATAGCAAAGGCTATGTGGAGGATTTGTCGACACAGACAGGGCGAAAAAGATGCACTAATATGGCGGTGCTGAGTTTATCAGCGCTTCCTAAATAAACAAGTGGCTTCCTCCGTGTTGGAGGAAGTCTTGTTTTTTACACCATAATGGTGTAAGATGTGAGAGAGGAGGGAGGTCATTGGAGCATAAAACCTATCCTGTAATGGATAAATACAAGCCTAGTTACGATCTTAGGAAGATTCAGCAAACGGGATATTTTATTACGAGAACAGCGCTCATGTCAGCGGCAGAATTGGGATTTGATGCGGATGGGATTCATGAAGTAATCGCCTCCATGGAGAAATCGCACTTCTATAAGTCCATGACCTCGAAGTACAACCACAAGGTTTGGCAGGATGTTTATCATGTGCCTTTTGGTGAATATTTACTGTATATCAAGTTTACCGCAAACGATATTGTGTCGGACTTTTGGCTGCTGTCGTTTAAGGAAAAATGAAATGGAGTGAATTGCGATGAATCAAGATGAGATGATGATTGACCCAGAGACAGGGGAAGAATTGCATCGTGATATTCGCCCGATGACATTCACGTACCAAGGGAGAGCGTTACGGTGGATATGCCGGGGTGGTACTCAGCGGATGGGACACAGGTGTGCACTCGCATGAGGATACAAAGGTGTCTGACCGCGCTCTGCACGTGATGAAGGCACGCGTGGAGGGCTTCCTCTCCCGACGGAGATTCGATCCATTCGGAAGAAATTCGCACTGACGCAGGAGGAGGCAGGGACGATCCTCGGCGGCGGGGCACGGGCATTCAGAAATATGAGTCCGGTGACGTCTTGCCGAGCCGCACGATGGCGAATCTCCTGCTTCTCCTGCAGGAATATCCGCAGGGGCTTGAGACGCTGCGGGCACATCGCAGGGAACGCGAGAAGGTCAGCTGAATCAAAGAACGGCACAAAAGAGAAACACGGCGATGATGCTGTGTTTCCTCTTTTGTATGCTTAGTTATCCAAATGCCCTTGGCGAGATGTGCGAGACCCGTTTGGAGGGTACTGCGCGGGCAGGCGAGGTTCATGCGCTGGAAGCCGCTGCCGCCCGCACCGAAGATCGGGCCGTCGTCGAGCCAGAGGTTCGCCTCATGGATGACCTTCTCGTTGAGTTCCTTGTCCGAGAGGCCGTAGGCGGAGAAGTCCATCCAGATCAGGTAGGTTCCCTCAGGTTCGATGAGCTTTATCTTCGGCAGGTGTGCAGCGAGGTATTCCTTCGTAAAGGCGTAGTTCTCCTCGATGTGGGCGAGCAGTTCCTTCAGCCACGGTGCGCCATGCTCGTATGCCGCCTTTGCGCCCGCTAGGTCCAAGCGTGTTCGGCTCGTCGTAGCCGGTGCGGCTCAGCTCCTCCTTGAAGCGGCGGCGCAGGGATTCATCGCTGATGAAGATGTTGGAGATCTGCAGTCCCGCAAGATTGAACGTCTTGCTCGAGGGAGGTGCAGGTGACGGTGATGGCGGCGGCGTCTGCGGAGAGAGGCAAAGGGGATGTGGCGGAAGCCGGGACGCACGAACTCCTCGTGAATCTCGTCCGCGACGACAATGACGTGATGGCGCAGGGCAGATGGCGGCGAGCTGCTCGAGCTCTGCGCGCGTCCAGACGCGTCCGACGGGGGTTGTGTGGGCTGCAGAGGACGAACAGTTTTACCTTATGGTCGATGATCTTCTGCTCGAAATCCGCGAAGTCGATGCTGTAATGTCCGTCAGCGAACCGCAGGGGACTGTCGATGAGCGTGCGCCCGTTCTGGCGGATCATGCTCGCAAAGGGATAGTAGACGGGCTGCTGGATGATGACGGCGTCATTCGGTGCAGTATAGGCACGGATGGCGGCGGCGATGGCAAAAGACGACGCCGGGCGTGATGACGAGCTCATCGCGCTGCACCGTCCACGCGTGACGCGTACGGAACCAATCGCGCAGGACGTTGAAGTAGTCGTCCTTGACCTGTGTATAGCCAAAGATGCCGTGTGCCGTGCGTGCCGTCAGTGCGTCAATGACGGGGACGGGCGCGCGAAAGTCCATATCCGCGACCCAGAACGGGAGGACATCCTTGGGGTAGCCGCGCTCAACAGCAAAGTCGTATTTCAGACAGGACGTGCCGCGGCGGTCGATGATTTCGTCAAAATTGATGGACATGATGTTTCCTTTTTCCTTCCTTTGTTACGCCCGAGCGGCCTTCTCCAGCGCCTGCGCCAGATCTTCCTTCAGATCCTCTGCGTCCTCCAGCCCGACGGAGAGACGCAGGAGGCGGTCGTCGAGTCCCGTGCGCGCGATGAGCTCGTGGGGCATCTCTGCGTGCGTCTGCACGAGCGGGTAGGTCAGCAGACTCTCGACACCGCCGAGACTCTCGGCGAACGCGATGAGACGCAGGTGGGCGAGGACATTCTGTGCGATGGCGGAGGTCTTGACCTTAAACGAAATCATGCCGCCATAGCCCGTGCTCTGACTCTCATGCAGGGCGCGCCCGGGATGGTTGGCGAGTCCCGGGTAGTAGACCTCTGTGACCTCAGGGGCGGGTGAGCAGCCACTCTGCGATGGCAAGCGCATTTTTCCGCTTGGCGTTCGACGCGCACACCGAGCGTCTTGAGACTGCGCAGCATGAGCCATGAATCCATGGGAGAGATTCGGCCCCTCGGACTTTACGAGCAGCTCAATCCGCTTTGCGAGGTCAGAGTCCGCGTCCCGCACCGCGAGCGTGCCGCAGATCACGTCGTTGTGTCCGCAGAGGTACTTGGTCGCGCTCTCGACGACGATGTCTGCGCCGAGCGTGAGCGGCTTCTGCGCGTGCGGCGAGAGGAAGGTATTGTCCGCGACGAGGAGTGCGCCGTGCGCGTGGGCAACGGCGGCGAGTGCGCGGATATCCGTGATGAACATCATCGGGTTGGAGGGCGTCTCAATGAAGATCATCTTCGTCGTCTCGCGCATTTTTGCCTCGACCAGTGACGTATCGCGCATATCGATATACTCAAAATCGATGCCGTAGTGACTGTAGATGTCGTTTGCGAGACGCACCGTCCCGCCGTAGAGATCCTCGGGCAGGAGAACGTGATCACCGGGAGCGCAGAGGGCAAAGACGAGATTGATCGCAGCCATGCCCGAGGAGAGGGCCCATGCGCGTTCGCCGCCCTCAAGGAGGGCAATCGCCTTCTCAAAATCGCTGCGCGTCGGATTCGCAACGCGGCTGTAGTCGTAGCCCGTGCTCTGACGGAATGCGGGGTGGCGGAACGTCGCCGAGAGATAGACGGGCGTGGTGAGCGCACCCGTCGCATCGAACGCGTGACAGCCATGTACCTCAGCAGTGTAATCCTTCATTGTATTTCCTCCCATTGTTCCCTGTTTTGCTTATGTCCTGCGCAGACGGTACGGACGGTGCGATTACGCCCTGTCCGTTTTTCTGTGCACAGCATAGAACCGTTTTGATTGTTTCATTATAAGCAACGTCAGGACACTTTGTCAATCAAAAAATATATAAAACATACTTGACAACTATGATACTTCCGTGTAAGATAGCGATATCGAAAAATGAAAAGACATATATGCAAATATGGTTATTGGAGGAAATACAATGGCACAGTCAAAAAGGAGCTTGTCCTCAGCGCGATGGACCGTAGGGAGGTCGAACGCGTCCCGTCGGGATTCTGGTTCCACTTTCTCGCGGATGAGATTCACGCCGATGCCTATGCCGACCCGCGTCTTGAGCAGACGCTTTTGGATGGGGAACTGCGCTATATCGACGGCTTTCAGCCGGATTTCGTAAAGATCGCGACGGACGGGTTCTTCTCTATCCGAACCCCGTCGTGCAGACCGCACGCACGGCAAAGGAACTGGCAAAGGTGCAGCCGCTGCCCGACGACCATCCCTTCTTTACGCGGCAGATCGCCTATGCGAAAGAGATCACGAAGCGGTACGGAAACGAGGGTCGCACATTCTATAATATCTTCTGTGCGGGTACGACGGTGAAATTCATGCAGCCCGGGACACTCGCCGAGGATGAGGCATTTCCTCGCACAGCTCGTCCGCGAGGACGCCGCGGCGGTGCGCGCAGCGTTCGATGTCATCTCCGGCGATCTCGCGAAGCTGGCGCGCCGCATCATCGCTCGAGGCGGGCGTGACGGGCATCTACTTCAGCCTGCAGAACCTCATCGGCGAGGGCGCGAGCCGCGCGGTCTACGAGGTATTCGCTCCCGGAGAAAAGGAGATTCTGCGCGCGGCAAACGCCGAGACAGCTACAACATCCTCCATATCTGCGGCTATGCGGGACACCGCAACGCGCTGGACTGGTATCGTGACTACGATGTCAAGACGATCAACTGGGCGGCGGTCGTTGAGGGCGTTCCCTGAGGAGGGACGAAAGATTTTTCCCGCAGCACGCTCTGCTCGGCGGATTCGGCAATCTCGCATCGGATGTGCTCTATCGCGGTACGCAGGCGGAGATCACGGCGGAGACGCACCGCATCCTCGATGCGGCAGGGCGCACGGGCATCCTGCTCGGGGCGGACTGTACCGTGCCGCGCGACATTGACTGGAAGCATTTTTGACTGGGTACGTGATGCGGCAGGACCCGCGATAAAAGGAGAGCATGACATGAATCTGAAGAAAATCACGAAGGCAGCACTCGCGGGCTCCTCGCCGCAGCACTTGCGGCGGGGCTGGCGGGCTGCGGAAAAAGCGGCGCGGACAGCGCGAAGTCGGCAGAACGGCAAGAAGATCGTCACCGTCGCACATACGAATTATTATGTCCCCTACGACTATGTAAACGAGCAGGGGGAATCCGATGGCTTTCGAGGTTGCCGTCATGAAGGAAGTGGCGAAAGAAGCTGCCGCAGTATGAGTTCAAGTTCGTCCCGACCTCGGACGACGATCTCCTGATCGGCGTTGAGTCCGGGAAAGTACACCGTCGGCACCAAGGGATCTGGATCACGGATGCACGCAAGAAGAAGTATGTGTTCCCGAAGAACAACATCGGCGCGAGCGTGATCGGCCTTGCGATCCGCAAGGATACGGCAGACAAGATCAGGATCTGAAAACCTTTGCCCAGTTCAGCGGCAAGCTCGTCCCGATCGCTCCGCAGGATGCGCGCATATGGTCATTGACGAGGTACAACAAGGAGAACCCGATAACCAGATCAAGCTAACGTCCTCGGAGGCATTCCAAGTGGCGGATGCGTACAGCTGGGTGCTCGAGGGGCGCTATGACGGCTACCTCGATGTCGAGCTGAGCTACAAGAACAACATCGCGAAGAAGACGCTCCGTATCATCAGTTCAACGACAAGATGGCATACGTCCGCTACAAGGGCATCCCAACCTATCCGATCTTCAACAAGAAAGAGCAGGCCTTTTGCGGACGACTACGACAAGGCGATTGAGGAGCTGCGCGCCGAGGGAAAATCGCAGAGCTCGAGCAGAAGTACTTCGGTGAGAGCCTTTTCCGACTACCTGAAGTAAACGAGGGGACGGCATACGATGGAAACACGTGTCTTTGACTTCGGGCTGATCGTTCAGTTTCTGCCCGATCTCCTCTCCTATCTTGACGTCACACTGCTCGTTGCCGGCCTCAGCATCGTCATCGGCTCCCTGCTCGGCGGACTGCTGGCATGGGCGAATCTCAGCGGCAGCCGCGTGCTGCGCGCGTGTTCACTCGCCTACGTGTATGTGATGCGCTGTACGCCGTCCATCGTTCTGCTGTTCATCGTCTTCTACGGTGCGCCGAAGCTCGTCTTTGCGCTCTTTGACTATGATATGAATGCGATGCACCGCGCCGTCTTTGCCGTCGTCACCTTTACCCTGCTGTTTGGCGCATACATTTCGGAGGTGTTCCGCGCTGCCTATACGGCGGTTCCGCGCGGACAGTACGAGGCGGCGGTGAGTGCGGGGCTCTCCCCGTGGCAGGCATTCTGCCATGTCATGCTCGGACAGGCGGCGCTCATCGCCCTGCCGAATTTCGGCAACTCGACCATCAACCTCCTGAAAGAGGCGTCGCTCGCCTATACCATCGGGCTGATCGACCTCATTGGGCGCGGCAATCTCATCATCGCGCAGAACTACGGCGCGTATGGCGTTGAGGTCTATCTCTCTGCCATGCTGATCTACTGGGGGCTCGTCCTGCTCATCGAGCAGGGCTTCGCGTGGGCGGAGCATCGTCTCGACCAAGGCACGGGGCTGCGCGCTCCGTCTGCGTCCAAAACAATGCGGAATGGGCTGAAAGGAGGGGACGCCGTTGGAACTGGATCTTGACTTTATGCAGGAAACCTTCCTGCTCGTCTGGCAGGGAGCGGGCGTGACCCTCGCACTCACAGCACTCTCGCTCGTTCTCGCGGCGCCCATTGCCTTCTGCTTTGCCGTCCTGCGCGTGCGCGGACATCGTGTGGGCGGGACGATCGCACGCTTTTATGTCTCCTTTGTGCGCGGCACACCGCTCGTCCTCCAGATCCTTCTCCTCTACAGCCTTCTGCCGAGTCTGCTGAATCTGCTCGTCAAGGCAGCGGGGAGCAGCTTCAACGTATTCGAGGCGGTCGATCCATTCTGGTATGCCGTCTTTATCTTTACGCTCAACACCGTCGCTCTCCTCACAGAGGCATTTCGCTCGGCACTGCTCGCCATCCCCAAGGGGCAGCTCGAAGCGGGAGCCGTGTGCGGGCTGAGCGAGGCAGAGACCTACCTGCACGTGATTCTCCCGCAGGCCCTTGTCGTGGCACTGCCGAGCATCGCGAACATCACGGTCAATCTCATCAAGGGGACGTCACTCGCCTTCCTCGCGACGGTCAAGGACATCATGGCGGTCGGCAAGGTCGCCGCCTCCTATGGGTACAACTACATTGAGGCGTATCTCGACGTATTCATCGTCTATCTCATCCTCTGCACGATCGTCCAGCTGCTCTTTGCGGCGGCGGAGCGGCGTGTCGGAGCGTTCCGCTAGGAGGTGCAGTATGTTATTCGGAGTACAGAACGTACGCAAGAGTTTCGCAGAGACCGAGGTTCTGAAGGATGTGAGCCTCAACGTGGACAAGGGGGATGTGGTTGTCATCCTCGGACCGAGCGGCTCGGGCAAGACAACATTCCTGCGCTGCCTCAACTTCCTTGAGCGTGCCGACGGCGGGACGATGGACTTCCACGGGATGCAGCTTTCCCTCGTGGATGCCTCCAAGAGCGAGATTGCCGCTGTGCGGAAAAAGACGGGCTTCGTCTTTCAGAACTACAACCTCTTCGCGAATAAGACTGCCCTCGAGAATGTGACACTCGGGCTCACCGTCGGGCGCGGCATGGCAGCGGCAGAGGCAAAGGAGATCGGCATGGATGCTCTGCGGCGTGTGGGGATGGCGGAGCGCTGCCGACTACCCCCGCGCAGCTCTCGGGCGGACAGCAGCAGCGCGTCGGCATTGCCCGCGCCGTTGCCGCAAAGCCCGACGTGATCCTCTTTGACGAACCAACCTCTGCGCTTGATCCCGAGCTCGTCGGCGAGGTGCTCTCCGTGATGAAGCAGCTCGCCGAGGAGGGCACGACGATGATCGTCGTGACGCATGAGATGAAGTTCGCACAGGATGTTGCGACCCACGTCGTCTTTATGTCGGACGGCGTGATCGTCGAGGAGGGAGCGCAAAGTCGATCTTCACCGCACCGCGCGAGGAGCGCACGCGCCGCTTCCTCCGCCGCATCCTGCCCGAGGAGTATGAGCCGGCAGCGCTGATATAGGAAAAAGCAGTCAGCAAGATGGATGTCTTGTTGACTGCTTTTCTCGTGTTTTTCGCAACAGCAAACGTACTGCTGATCGGCGGTTTCTTATGACTCAATCGCGAAGAAGTCCGCGGGAACAGGGGCGAGGATACCGACGAAGATGAAGTCCTCTGTTCCCGTATTCTTCATGCCGTGGCACATCCCCTTCGCTGAGACAATGACGTCGCCCACTGCGATGGGGCGTTCCTCTCCCGGCGTGGGATAAAAGACACCTTCTCCTTGGATGCAGATCCATATATCGTCCGCTTTCGCGTGCCCGTGCGGCTTGATCTCCTGCCCGGGCTTCAGCACCCAGACGACGCCGCTCGTCGATGCTGTCCCGTAGATCGGTGTGCGCGTTGCTGTATCGCGATGCCATGACATCGGAGAGACGATAGCGGCGCGTCTCAAAAATCATTTGTTACCTCTGTGGTCATAAAAATTCTCCTCTCGTATATGCGATAACACATGCACATCTGACGCAGCTGGGTGTATCAATCGTCGAAATAATCGTCGTCATACCCCTCGCCGTAGTCGTGCCAGTCATTGTGGAGGATGTCCTCATCCTCGTCATACTGGCCCGCCGTGCGGGGCGCTGCCGCCGTATGTGTCGGCGTACGCATCGTCGTCGATGTGTCTCTCTGATCCTCCTCGTCCTCTTCGTATGCGCGGCGGTACGGCAGCTCGTTGTCATAGGTGTCGCCCGTCGATGCCGTATCGTGCGACGTGGACGGGGATACTGACATGGGGCAGGGGACGGAATGAGGATGCCGAACAGCTTTTCGGCGAGATATGCGCCAAAGACGGCAAGCAGGATTTTCTGCCACCATGACAGCGCTTTTTGCGATTGACGCGGTACGGTGTTTTTCGGTGCGTCAGGCATTTTTCTTCACCTTCTTCCATCGCGCGTTCGCGCGTGCAGAATGGAGCATGGAGGCGAAATTATCCGCGAGCTCTTTCTCCATGACGGCGGTGTCGTACTTGTCTCCCTGATGATGGAGCTTGTTGACTAGCGTCCCATTCCAGTCATCGCTCCACAGCGTGAAGAAGGTCAGCTCGATCGCTTTCGTCCGATCCGTCTCCGCCTTCGGCAGATAGTAGAACGTAATATCCCGGCCGTGGAGTGCGGACGGAACGACGCCATTTCCCTTCGGGGCGTAGAGATGGTGGATCTCACGGAGCGCATTGACCATCTCCTCGGGCTTCGTATCTTCGTCGGCAAAGATAAAATCTCCGCCCCTGAAAAGCGATACCTCGTCATTCGCCCCTGCCGGGCGTTTCACCTTGCTGTCCGCCAGCGCCGCCGCCTCCTCCGTTGTCGCTGCGTACAGTCCGTGCTGCGCAGCGACTTTTCCGATGCGTGGATTCAGATGAATGGCGTACGCTGCGGCATAGGCGTGGTCGGCATCCGCGTCGCGCTGTGCAAACGGCTGCGGAACGGGGAGTGTGCAGTGACGGACATAGGCCGTGCAGGAAAAGGTGAAGTCATTCGCCTCGTCATGCAGCACGTATGTGTTCCGCTGCATGGGGGCGGGCTTCTCTGTCTCCGACGACCGCAGAACGATGTGCGGTCCGTAGTCGGCGAACGTCTCCTCCAGCATTCCGATGACATCATCCGGCGTGTAGGGTGCGCCGTGCTCCGTCGTCACGAGGAGTGAACAGCCCGAGAGGAGAGATGTGCACGCCGTCAGCAGAGCGGCGAGTACGCGGGAGAGTCTATGTGCCATGAGCAAGCTCCTGTTGCTGTGTGAATTGCTGTAATCGTTTGAGGATATTATAACATAGATGATGTCGTCTGTGGAGATCCAAGTCCCTAGGGCAGATACTTGTCAGGATCTATTTTCTACGGTACAATCAAATGATCAGAGATTTCTCTATTAAGGGAGCGATTGGCTATGCTGTCACGTGCGGAAATATTTGTGGAATACTTATGGGGGCAAGGGGTATTTCAAGAACAGGATATCATGGGTAAAAACTGTCTCATTATCGGCGGGGTATACTCCGGCGGAGATGCTTACGCAATGGGACTCAAGGCCAGACTCCTACATGCGGGGGCGGCGCAATGCGACACTATTGTTCTATTTAACCCTGGCATCTCAGATTCATACTGTGATCTCACGGATGTGAAAGCGGCAGTTGGTTCATTGAGCTACGATCTCATTATTGTCCTCAGCGGGATGGAGAAGACACGGGATATTCGCGAGGGCGTCCATCAGCTGCAGGAGGTCTGTCATGTGGGCGGGAAAATACTCGTGACAGCGCGCACCCCACATGATGTTTCCTCTCGGGTGAGTTTGAATACGTATGAGGATATATGGCGTTATGACGCAGATTCACTGGCGGAGTTGTTTGACCGTTGTACCGTTGAAATGAGCGCTGTCGATGAGGCGTATGGCATCGTCTGTGCACTTTTGACACGTGTGGAGAGGGCTGCAGCGTCGAAGAGCTTTCTTATTTCATACGAGGGAAGGCAAGCGCATCGAAGTCGGAGATAAGGTGCCGCAGGGGTATTTCAACTCATCCTCGGTTCTGGATGCCATCGGGATAAAATATCGTACGGATAAATGCAGTATGATGCATAACTATCTGGATAAGTATGCGTTTTTTCTGGAGAAATTCCGTTCCCAACCGATTCGTCTCCTTGAGCTCGGGGTATTCAATGGCTCCAGTGTGCGGATGTGGCAGGAGTATTTTCCACGCGCTGAGGTCTTTTGGGGTAGACATTGAGGCCTCGTGCAGACGGTATGAGGAGGAACGCATCCACATTATCCAGGCGGATCTTTCAGATGCCGCTCAGGTATCAATGCTGAGAGAGATTCGTCCCCAGATCATTGTCGATGATGCGTCTCATATCGTGAGCCACCAATTGTTGGCGCTATTTACCCTGTTTGACGTATTGCCGCGCGGCGGTGTCTACATACTGGAGGATCTGGAGACCTCGCTGAATCCGGAGCTGTTTGATGAGGCATATCGTGACTGCCCTATGGATGCCTATGCGGTGTGCGAACGGATCGCGCACATTGCGGCACGTAAAGTGCCGGATGATGACAGTATCTATGCGGATCATATCAATCGGATCGGCATGGAGACGGAACTTGTTTCCATCACAAAAGGCAGTGTGATTCTGATCAAACGATGATTTCCTCGAATTTTTACGAAAAAACGGTTCTGTTCGGAAAGATAATCTCTCCGAACAGAACCGTTTTTGATGTTGCATTTTCTCTGATCAGTAGCAGCCGCAGCCGCGTGCACGCGATGCACGGCTGTTGTTGCAGTACGCACCGCCGTCGTAGCAGTTACTGCGGTCGTCGCAGTATGCGCTGCTGTTGTTCCCGCCGTAGCAGTACGCCTGATTCTCGCGCGCCGGAACGGTGCACGTATCGCCGTCGCAGACGTAGGCAAGTGCCTGCGCGCCCGTGGCAAGGATCATGCCGGCGACCAGTCCCATCAGTACCTTCTTCATTGACGTTCCTCCTCTCAATTTTCATATAGTATAGCATGTATGTCAAGAGCAGACTTTCTTTTATATAAATGATAAATATGGGTAAATTGATATATGAAGATAATATAATATATACTCGTTTATATTATCTACTGGAAGGAGAAAGGAATAGAACGTAATTCGTAGATAAAAATCTGTGTTTTAATTGAGAAAGAATATACATATAAATTATAGAGCTCATATTCACTAGAAAATTATGAACGAAAATTCATAATTAAAATTTATGATTATGTAAAATATCTATTGATTTTTGCACGCTGTTGCGATATGATATAAAGTGAATCGAGAAAAACATATTCACATAAAGGAATACAGTATGAAGAATGAAACAGCAGTGATATATTCCTCGCGCACGGGGAATACGAAGCAGGTGGCGGAGCATCTGGCGGAGGCACTTGGCGCGCCCTGCTGCAGCGTCACGGATGCCTCTGCCGCATCGGAGCAGGCAACGCTCTGCATCGGTACGTGGATTGATCGCGGGACGGCAGATGCAGCGGCGCGAAAGTACATTGAGCGTTTGCGCGGGCGCCGCATCTTCCTCTTCGGCACCCTCGGCGCGGAGCCGGACTCGGAGCACGCAGCGAAGTGCATCGCGAACATCCGCGCACTCTGTGACGCGTCGAATGAGATCCTCGGCGCGATTCTCGTGCAGGGGGCAATCGATCCGATGCTGATCGAGATGTTCAAGAGTATGCCGAAGGATAATGTGCACGCCTATACGGAGGAAAGTGCGGCACGCTATGCAGCGGCGGCAAGTCACCCCGATGCGGCGGATTTTGCCCGCGTGATTGCGGCGGCAAGGGAGGTATTGGCATGAGTACACTGCAGGAGAAAATCAATGCACTTCCCATCGAGGAACGTGCGTGGCTGCTTGGAACGAAGTCGGAGAACCCACTCGGCTGTGCCTTCGCCAAAAAGCGTGTGGTACACCCCGGTGCGGGCGGCAAGCGTATGGTGATGGACAAGGAGGAGCAGACACGTATCTGGGCGGATCTGATGGCACAGACGCCGAATCCTGCCGACGAGCGAGCGGTTTACATCCATATTCCGTTCTGTGACAAAAAAATGCAGCTACTGCGGATTTTTCAGAACTTCACGCGGGAAGAAAGCGGCGCATCACTACGTCGATGTGCTCCTCGATGAGCTGGATGCGGCAGCGGATACGCCCTACGTGCAGGGCGCACCCTTTCAGGCGGTGTTCTTCGGCGGCGGTACGCCGACAGCGCTGAGCGATGCGGATATCGCGCGCCTCGTACAGGCGGTGCGTGCGTCTGCCGCTCACGAGTGACTGCGAGATCACGCTGAGGGGCGTATCCACGATCTCACGGAGAGCAAGGTCGAGGCGGCAATGAACGCGGGCATCAATCGGTTCTCCCTCGGCGTGCAGTCGCTGACACGCGCGTCCGTCAGGCGATTGGACGCATTGACGACGGCGAAACGGTCATCGCGACACTGCGCCGCATGGTGGAGCAGCAGGGCGCCGTCGTCATCGCCGACCTCATCTACGGGCTGCCCTACCAGTCGATGGAGGTCTGGGAAAACGATGTGCGCACGCAGTTCGAGATCGGCATCGCGGGCGGCGACCTCTATCAGCTCAATGTGTTCCCGTCGAGCGAACTGGCACGGCGCGTCGCATCGGGTGATCTGCCGATGCTGCCGACGACGGAGGAGCAGGCGGAGTATTTTCCGGCGCGGCATTGACATCGTCATGGAGTACCCGATGGTGCGCCGCATCGACACAACCCACTGGGCGACGGATCACCGTGAGCGCAGCATCTACAATACGCTCGCCAAGCGCGGCTGTGACGTCCTCGCCTTCGGCTCGGGCGCGGGCGGCTTCATCGGTCAGATGATGTGGCGCAATCACGGTGCACTCGCGCCGTATGAGAAGATGGTCGAGGAGGGAGCGAAGCCCTTCCAGTTCATGGGCGAGCAGGCGGATGCACACCGCATGCAGAGCGAGATCGGCGACCAGATCGAGCACGGCTATCTCTATGCGCCGTTTTTCACGAAAAAAATACGGTGTCGATCTCTCACTGAGATGGAGCCGCTTCTCGCCGCATGGGCGGAGAACGGGCTGGTCACGCGCACGGAGACGGGATTCCGCCTGACGCGTGCGGGCGAGTTCTGGCATGACAACCTCATTCAGGGCTTCCTCGAGGCGTATGCCCTCACGCAGGAGGATACGGTGAAGCTCCGCAAGGAAAACGTCGCCGTGCAGGACATGATACCGAAATCCGTGCGCTCCATGCTTGAGGCGATGTTCCCCGATGGGATGCCCGCGCAGATGGCGGCGGCACTCGCGGGAAAGCCGTCGCCGGAGACAGAGAACCATCCGCACATGCAGATGCTGAAGGAGCTCATCCGAAAAGAGCGTGAAAAGGAACGCGTCGCGGGGCGGATCATGACCTCAATACGGTCATGCGCACCCAGTCACGCGACCTCGGCAAAGCTGTGTAAATTATAGAGCACTGATAAATTCCAGCACCGCCATCTTAGCGCATCTTTTTGCCCGCTTTTTGTCGGCAAATCCTCCACATAGCTTTGGCTATACGTCCGGTTTGCCTCCTCAATCGGACGAAAAAATCTACGCCAATCTGACGGACTTCATTTTATCAGCGATTCCTATATAGAAAGCCCCCGTCAGGATGTGTCGGTATCTTGGCGGGGGCTATTGTCTCTTAGTGCGGCGTAAAATATCCAAACGCCGCAGGGATGCTGTACGTCTCGGCAAGTTCCGCGCGGCGTACCCAGAGGAGGCTGGACGGCTCTCCCAATGCGGTCTCGGCGGCCATGAGCGGCGGCTCGTTCTTTTCCGCGACCGTGACCGCCCACCCCGTGAGATCCCATTCGATATGGCTGAAGATGTGACGCGCGGGCGGGAGTGGGTCGATGGAAGAACATGGAAACCCTCGTCCTCGAGATGTGCACGCACGGCACGCTTTGACTGCGTTCCGTCGAGATGTGGATATTCCCAGAGACCTGCGAGGAGTCCCTTCGCGGGTCTTTTTCGTATGGCGATGCGGTCACCGCAGGATAGGACGAGGACGGTGTGCTTTTCCTTGCGCCGTGCCTTGGCGGCGGACTTTACGGGATAGTCCTGTTCTGTGCCGCGATCATGGGCGAGGCAGAGCTGCGCGGCGGGGCAGCTGTGGCAGAGCGGCGCGCCGTGCGGCAGACAGATCGTCGCGCCGAGATCCATGAATGCCTCGTTCAAGAGGCCTGCGTCACGTCCCTCGGGGTAGGAGACGGAGAGCGCGGCTTCAAGAGAACGCTTTGTGCTGTCTTTTCCGATGTCGATGGGGATTCGCCGTGATGCGTGCCGCGACGCGGAGAAAGTTGCCGTCAACAGCAGGGCGCGGCTGTCCGTAGGCAAACGACGCGATGGCACTCGCCGTATAGCGGCCGATGCCGGGGAGTTTGAGGAGGGCATCGAAGTCGTTCGGGAGGTCGCCGCCGTGCGCTTTGACGATCACCTCTGCCGCGCGCTTGAGGTTGCGCGCACGGCTGTAGTAGCCGAGCCCCTGCCACAGCTTCATGAGTGCGTCGTCGTTCACGGCGGCGAGGTCATGGACGCTCGGCAGTACCGTGAGAAAACGCAGGTAGTAGGCGCGTACGACGGCGGCGCGCGTCTGCTGGAGCATGATCTCCGAGATCCAGACATGGTACGGTGTCGGTTCGTCGCGCCACGGCAGGTCGCGCGTGTCGGGCGCGGATTTGCGCCATGTGAGCAGGGCACGGCAGAGGTCGGGAAAGACGTCTGCGCCCGCCCAGGGCTGTATATTCATAGATGGTTCTCCTTTTTTTCCATATTACTATCGATATGTGAAACGGGGGTGAAAGGTAACTGCTTTACAAAAAGAGGAGAAAGCATATAAAATAAATATAGAAAATAGTAATTTGAGGTGGGAAATTTCGCCCAGCCCACGCGCCGATGGTGTGACAGGGGAAACCCGAGTAGATGCAGGAGAATTGGGCGCCTGCCAAATTACTATGATGGAAAGCCGTCCGCGAGGGCAATGTCATTAAGTTAAAGGTCAGATTTCGTTCTGACCTTTTTCTTTATAAAAAACCACGCGATAGTCGCGTGGTTGGAAAGAGACTTAAACGGTGAACAGAAAATCCCCAGTGTGCTTAAACTACGCGTAAGCCTGCCAGCCTAAAAATAGTGAAGACACTAGGGAGGAAACAGCATTATGTCGAAACAACAAAATGCCGATACGCATAGTTTAGCACACACAAAGTGGAAGTGTAAGTATCACGTTGTGTTTGCACCGAAGTATCGGCGAAAAGTATTCTACGAAGGGAAACGGCTGGAAATCCGGGAGATCCCTAAGAAAGCTGTGCGCGTGGAAGGAGTAGAGATCATTGAAGGGGAGATCTGTCCGGATCATATCCCCCTGTTGTTAAGTATCCCGCCGAGATCAGCATATCGAGCTTTATGGGATACCTAAAGGGCAAGAGTAGCTTCAATGATATTCCAAAAAGTGTGGAAACATGAAGTTTGCATACAGAAATCGAGAATTTTAGTGCAAAGGGTATTATGTCGATACCGTAGGAAAGAAACACCAAGGCGATTAAGGGTACAGCTGAGCAGCTGAAGAAGGATCGGGAGCAGGATCAACTGAGCTTGTTTGACCCAAGAGACCCATTTATGGGTGACAAGTAATCTGTGCATGGCTGGCAGGCCAATAAAAGGTGTACTTGTACGCCGCCAATTACATAAGGGCTATGCCCGAAATGAAAAACCACCCGCTATGCGGGTGGATATTTATTTTGTCGTTCATGCCTTGTTTCTGGGGCATACCTAATAATTACGCCCCGCCAATTACAACTTTCTGCATGTTTTTGCATTTGGGACACTTGAAGGACGAGGTTCTCTTTTGGCACTTTCTAGGGGCAGTTGTTAATGTGCCACCTCCTGTTTCAACAAATCCGCATCTTTCGCATTTCTTTTTGAACTTCATCATAGTTCCCTTGTCTTCTACGATAATACACCCCTGCTCTGCCACCACCATAATGATTCATCTCCTTGTTTTCTCCAGAAGGCTTCTCTTTATCGTTTCCACGGACTTGCTACAAAATCTGTTTAGGGTTTCGCTGTCGGATAAGGCTATAGCTGCGTCATTGAACCTCCTGAAATCTGGAGTCTCGTCAGAGGCACTGCTACCACCACTGGGCAGATATTCATACGTCAGCCACCAGCTCTCGTTCATCATGGGCTTTATGGATAGGGTAGCGGAAATCTTGTCCAAATCGGCTTTATCTACGTCCTTGACGTTCAGTAGCTCGCCGTTGCGTGTCACACAAAATCCGACAAAGAGATTGTTGAATATCTCGATTCTGAGCCAGACATCAACCCCTGTAGAGATAACAATATCCTTCAGATGGTAGTTTATCCCCGGATAAACACTTGACGCTTTGTAATAGTTGCCAACTAGGTTTTCCCACGAAACGAATGAGCCCTTGCCTAATTTCTCCAGATGGTATTCGCTGGCAAGGCCCGCCATTTCCCTTTCGAGGGCCGTGAACATATTCTCCATAACTTAGCTTTGGCGTCATCTATTGTGTTGCTTATTTCAATCCCAGCGATGAGCTTATCCTTTGTCGCTCAGCAATTCGTCTATAATTCTGCTTCTTTCCACGACATCAAACCTCCCAGCAAAGTTCTTTACGGCGTACATGTACTGGCTGATATTCTGCCTCATCAGCAAGTCATCTTCATTTATCATCAATATATCTCAGCCATGACAGAATATCTCTGGCAAACGAAATGCACACCAAGTCATCAAGGTCTACGCTTAAATCAAGACCTTTCCTGCTAAGTTTCTGGGAATAATCGGACGGAGGAGTACCATGTATGGTCAGATAATAAATCTTTGCGTCCTTGTCCTGTTCCTTGGCGTAGTCGTAATAGACAAGGCACTGGGCTTCCTGCTCTTCCGCATATATTTTGACCTCTATGGGGATGAAAATGCTTTGGCGTTGCATATAACTAGGTCTATCCGCCTGTCTTTGCCCAGATACTTGTCGTGTATAGGATATTCTTTATAGACCTTAGCTCCGTCCAAGTATTCGTCCAATTCATTTCGGAGGAATCTTCAACACCAGCCTCAGGAACTCCTTAAATACTTGTCGCCCTTCTGTGTTTCCCATGCGGGCCTATAATGTCGCAGATAAACCTGCACATGATTACTTCCTTGGTGCTTATCCCCAGCACACTGTAGACGTCATATAAATTTTTCTTTCTCGTCTTTGTCCAGCATTCTGCATACATAATCAAGCATTTGGCTGACCATACGGAAACAGCCTCCCTTTCTGGATTGCCTACTTCAGACCAGCGACAATATTCCTTATCAGGTCTATGATTTGCTGCTCTATGGTGTAGTCGTTCCTGTTGAAGCACATCAGGTCTTTATACCAGTACCGCCCCAATCCCAGAAGGCGGGTTTCTTTTTTCATATTCAGGGTTTTCTCCCATCATATCACGGAACTCCTGAACGCTGTGCTTATCGGCTCTTGCCAGCTCGGCTCCCAGTTCAATCATGTTGTCAGGACGCCAGTCAACATAGAAGGACAGCGTATATTTCACCCGTTGGCGGATTGCCTGTCTACGCAGCAATAAGCAAAGGTAGGCAGCATTCCCTTCTCGTCTCTTTTTTTCTGGGGATTTTAACCCTTGAAGTCATCTATGTCTTGGAGTTTGTCGCATACAGATTTTACAATGTCCTTGCTGTAGTTGCGTCTAGCCCATACCTCATCTTCCATTGCAGACGCTTCCAAGCTGTTTAGTGGACGTTATGGAGGAACTCTTTAAGATTACCCTGCAAGTTGCGTAACTCTTCTTCCGATACGGTCTCATCATCATCTATTTGCAGAGCCTTTATGAAGTGGGGCATAAATCTCTGTATGCTGGCCCTCTTTTCTTGGAGCATATTTACTGGAGTATCCTTGGGGAGGATTTCATCGAATATATCGTCGTTGTCGCCAGTCCCCGATAATTCCTGTAGGATTTGTGCGTCAACATCGTTTGAAACCAGATAGGTATAAAGCTCCTCGAAGCCAGTCTGCAAGCAGACCACTGTGAACAATATCCTCTGCCTGATGTTGTTCGGAATGTTCATCACGGTTCCACGAGATACAAAATCCAACAACTGATAGGTGTTGAACAATCGTTTCATTGCTCTGGGGTTGAATCCTATGGATGTCCTGATAAGAGCCGTAAACAGCTCATTATCATTGCCTTCGACGCTTATTCCGATTTTGCTCATCATATCGCCCACATATTTGCTTACGGAATAATGGGCGACGGGTATCTTGAATGGCAACTGTATTATTTTGTCGAAGAAGTTCCTTCCTTTTGGGCACTTACATTATCCCCGTACTTCTCCCGTATCCCAGTCGTAACCACCTCATAATCCACAGCAAGTATGAACACGCAGTTTTTGCAGTCAAGGAACAGCTTCAGAATCTCCAGAAGCTCTACGGCTTTGGCTGGCTCCAGTCTGTCTAGGTCATCTACGAATATTACCACACGGTTCTTTTTTCTCTTTGGCTAGTTTCTCGTCCACCAGCTTTTGAAGTTCTCTTTCAGGCGTAATATCTCTTGAGCAACGTCCACGTCCTCGGTCGGGGTGGTAACATCCCTAATCATGCCTGCTGCTTCTCCACCAACAACAGCGTCCGTGGCTACACAAGCTACCCTACGGGTGAACCCAAGAACCCCCTTGGCGACGGTAGACAATACGTTCTTCTTGCCACCTAGACCTTTTATCAGGACATCAATCATGGAGAAGGCCAAGCCATTACCCATGCGGAATTGGGAGAACTGCCATGTATTGAACCAGATAGGCCAGACGGTATCAAGCATATTCTCTTTTTATCATGTTCATCATGCTTGTCTTGCCACTGCCCCAGTCTCCTTGGATGGAAATGGTCATCGGCGTTTCGCAGGTGTTTATGAAGCTGCTTAGCCCCGTGACGTAAGGCTTTACGGAAAACAAGTCCTCGTCCATACTAAGCAGCAGGGGCGTCTGTTACGCCTACATTACTCATGAATATCCCTCCATGTACGATTATTAGTCTATCTGTTTCGATTAAATCGCTGACAGGCTCAAACCGCCTGTCAAATGCCAGAACAACTTTTGTTCTAGTATATTCTTTTCGGCAAGCGGATTCTCCTCCCCAAAACTCTCCCGATGGGGGTGTTAAATTTTCCCGGCCCTGAAAATGACCCAAATAGCCCTCTACGCCAGTGCGTATGCGGGGGCCTCGAAATTCAACAAGATGGTGACTGAGTTTTGTGACGGTGGGGAGTGATTTTCGACAATAGCGAAATGGCTTCCATCTTCTTTATTAAATGTCCGCCGAAAAAGGACAACAAAAACCCCCTCAAAAATGAAGAGGGGACTGTTTGGCGAGGTTGGGGCTTAACTTAATGACATTGTCCGCGAGGGCGGCTTTTGCTTTTGCGTCCTGTGTATGCTAAAATAACAGGAAATAAAGGATATCTACAATATGATGGAGTGATTGTCAATGCTGGATATGAAGTTTGTGCGTGAGAACCTGCCCGCCGTGCAGGAGATGCTGCAGCATCGCTGCAATACGCTCGACCTCTCGCCGTTCACGGAGCTCGAGGAGCGCCGCCGCAGGATCCTGCAGGATGTGGAGGAGAAGAAGGCGCGCCGCAACGCCGTCTCGAAGGAGGTCGGCGCGCGCAAGAAGGCGGGCGAGAACGCGGATGAGATCGTCGCGGAGATGCGCACGCTCGGCGACGAGATCGCGGCACTCGATGAGGATCTGCGCGACGTGGAGCTGCGCCTGCGCGGCCTCCTGCTCCAGATTCCGAATATGCCGAAGGCGGATGTGCCGATCGGCAAGGACGAGACGGAGAACCCCGAGGTGCGCCGCTGCGGCACGCCGCGCACGTTTGATTTCACCCCGAAGGCGCACTGGGACATCGGCGACGCACTCGGCATCCTCGATGCAGAGCGCGCGGCGAAGGTCACGGGCGCACGCTTTACGTTCTACAAGGGGCTCGGCGCACGGCTTGAGCGCGCCTGCATTAACTTCATGATGGATCTCCATGCCGAAAAGCACGGCTACACGGAGATGCTTGCCCCCTATATCGTGAACGAGGCAAGCATGATCGGCACAGGGCAGCTGCCAAAATTTGCCGAGGATATGTTCAAACTCGAGGGGCTCGACTACTACCTCGTGCCGACGGCGGAGGTGCCGACGACAAACTACCATCGCGATGAGATCCTCGATGCGGAGCAGCTGCCGGAGTACTACACGTCCTATACGGCGTGCTTCCGTGCAGAGGCGGGCAGCGCGGGGCGCGACACGCGCGGGCTCATCCGTCAGCATCAGTTCAACAAGGTGGAGCTGATCAAATTCGTCACGCCGGAGACGAGCTGGGACGAGCTTGAGAGCATGGTGACGGCGGCAGAGGACGTGCTGAAGATCCTCGAACTGCCGTATCGCGTCATCCAGCTCTGCACGGGCGACATGAGCTTCACCTCGGCAAAGACCTACGACATCGAGGTCTGGATGCCCGCACAGGACAAGTACCGCGAGATCTCGTCCTGCTCGAACTGCACGGACTATCAGGCGCGCCGCGCGAACATCAAATACCGTCCCGCACGCGGGGCAAAGCCGACGTTCCTCCATACGCTGAACGGCTCGGGACTCGCCGTCGGACGCACGGTGGCGGCAATCCTCGAAAACAATCAGCAGGAGGACGGCTCGGTCATCGTGCCGAAGGCGCTGGTTCCGTACATGCACGGGGTCACGGTCATTCGATGAAAAAAGTCATCGTCGGCATCACGGGGGCGAGCGGCAGCTGCTATGCCCTCCGCCTCATCGAGGTGCTCGCGGAACGCGGCATCGAGGTGCACGCTGTCGTCACAGAGAGCGGTATGCGCGTGCTGGACTATGAGTGCGGCGTATCGGCGGAGGAACTGGCGCGGCGTGTGACCGTGCTCTATCCGAATGCGGACGTGGGGGCAGCGATCGCGAGCGGCTCGTTCCGCATGGATGCGATGATCGTCGTGCCCTGCTCGATGAAGACCGCAGGAGCCATCGCGCACGGCGTGACGGACGATCTCTCTCGCGCGCAGCGGATGTGACGCTGAAGGAGGGGCGGCGGCTCCTCCTCGTACCGCGTGAGACGCCGATGCACGAGATCCACTTGGAGAATTTGCTGCGTCTGGCGCGGGCGGGGGCGATCATCATGCCCGCCGCGCCGGGATTTTATCATCGCCCGGAGACACTCGACGACCTCGTCGACATGATGGTGGGGAAGATCCTCGACCGCCTCGGCATCGAGGCGGAGCTATATACGCGTTGGAGGTAGTATCGTGAAAAAGATGTATGCAGCCGCACTCCTGACGGCAGGGGCACTTTGCCTGACAAGTGCCGTCAGTGCCGCACCGTCGCAGACGGCAGCGCAGGAGACGGTAAAGACCCCGCTGCAGCAGATGCACATGGGGACAAAGCGAGGAGAAGAACCGCCGAGCGGAGATTCAGGCGGACTATTTCCAGCATCGCGGCGAGCGCCGCTACATCAATCTCTACAATCTGCACGTGTTCCGCCAGTACAAGGAGATGCACGGCATGTCGCTCCACTGGGGACTGACCGTCACACGCCCCGTCGGCTCGTGGGCGGAGAAGGATGCGCCGGATGTGCGCCTTGACTCGGGGGCGGTCGGCGTCGGCCCATCCTATATGGTGCGCTGGACGAAGCCCCTCGGGAAAAAATGGGAGGCGTCCCTCGACCTCACGGGCGGCCTCATGGTCTACAACAAGGTGCATCCCGCGCATACGCGGAACTATGACTTCATGTGGCGCATCGGCCCGCGCCTCACGTATAATTTCAACGATCGGAATGCGCTCAGCATCGCCTATCTCGGACATCACGTGTCCAACGGGCAGCGTACGAAAAACCCCGGCTACAACGGCGTCGGCGTTTCGGTCGGCTATCGGTACACCTACTGATGGCAAAGAAATTTTATGCAGTAAAGCGCGGGCGCAAAACGGGGCTCTACACCGTCTGGGCAGAGTGCGCGGCACAGGTGAAAGGCTTTCAGGGAGCCGTCTACAAGGGCTTTTATGACGGAGGACGAGGCGCGGGCATGGCTCGGCGGTGCGGATGCACGGACGGAGCAGCCCCGTGCCGCTGCGGAGATGGCAGCGCCCTCCGCCCCTGATGCGGACTACATCATCCACACGGACGGCTCGTGCCTTCGTAACCCGGGCGGTGCGGGCGGCTGGGCTGCCGTGATCGAGACGGCGGCGACGGGCGCGGTCGAGGAGAAGAGCGGCGGCGCCCCCGAGACGACGAACAACCGCATGGAGCTGACGGCGGCACTGATGGCACTCAGCGCCGTGCCGGAGGGGGCGCGCGTTGCGCTCTATACGGACAGTCAGTATCTGAAGAACGCCTTTACAAAGTTTTGGCTGCCCGCGTGGAAGAAGCGCGGGTGGAAGAAGGCGGACGGTGAGCCCGTGCTGAATCAGGATCTCTGGGTGCAGCTCGATGCGGCGTTTGCCGCGCGGCAGGTGCAGTTCCACTGGGTCAAGGGGCATGCGGGCAACCCGCGCAACGAGCGGTGCGATGCGCTTGCGCGCGCGGAGGCGGAGAAGATTTTAGGACGGTGGCGCATATCGTCTTGTGACACGGTGCAATGTTCCGCGCGAACGCCTCGTTTGCAAGTGGTCGTGCGCTTATCTGCCTAAATACCTGCGCATTGCGAAACGCGCTTCGCTTGAACGACGCAATCCGCAGGGGGCAGAACGCGCACTTCCTCCACTTGCGCCACTAGGGTTCGCTTAGGAACATTGCGCCACCGTCCTTTGTGGTGGAGAATAGCAATATCGATATGAGAGGAGGAACGCCGTGCAGCACATATTGGAAGCCATTGGGGCGTTCGTCCTCACGCATCTCGCGAATATCGGGCGCATCGCGCTCCTGTACGGGGAGACGATGCGGCAGGTGACGCGCCGTCTGCGCGTGCGGAGCATCGTCTACCAGATGGCGCATCTCGGCGCGGACTCCCTCCTCATCGTCGGGCTGACCCTCCTCTTTACGGGCATTGTGCTCACCCTGCAGATCGCCCATGAGTTCATCCGCTACGGTGCACAGAGCACGATCGGCGCGGTCATTGCGATCGGCATCGGGCGCGAGCTGGGCCCCGTCCTCGTCGGTGTCGTCTGCGCGGGGCGCGTGGGCGCAGCGATTACGGCGGAGGTCTCGACGATGAAGGTCACGGAGCAGATCGACGCCCTGCGCGTCATGGCGGTCAGCCCTGTGAACTATCTCATCGTCCCGCGCATGCTTGCGTGCATGGTCGTCGTGCCGATTCTCACCGTCTTTGGCGACGTGATCGGCGTTCTCGGCGGCTACTTCACGGCGGTGTACTACTCGGGCATCTCGGGCTACACCTTCCTGCACTCCATCACGCAGTATGCGCTCCTCTACGACATGACCGGCGGACTCATCAAGGCAATCTTCTTCGGCAACGTTATCGCCGTCCTCGGCTGCTACTACGGCCTCCACGCGCCGAGCGGGGCGGAGGGCGTCGGTACGGCGACGATGCAGACCGTCGTCACCTCCATCATCGTGATCTTTATCCTGAACGCCGTGCTGACGTTCTTCCTCTTTTGACAAGGCGGTGGCGCAATGATACGACTTGAACACGTCACCAAGCGTTTTGGGACAAAGGAAGCCCTGAAGGACATCACGCTCACGATCAACGAGGGGAGACGCTCGCCATCATCGGCGGCTCGGGCTCGGGAAAATCCACTCTCCTGCGGCTGATGATCGGACTTGACCGTCCGACGAGCGGGGCAATCTATATCGGTGCGGACGACATTGCAGCGATGGACGAGGCGGCGCTCGACCGCGTACGCCTGCGCATGGGCATGGTGTTCCAGTACTCCGCCCTCTTTGACTCGATGAGCGTCGGCGAGAACGTCGCCTTCGGGCTGCGTGAGCACACGGATAAGAGCGACGCCGAGATCCGCAGCATCGTCGCGGAGAAGCTCGCCCTCGTCGGATTGCCCGATGCGGCAGAGATGATGCCGCAGGAACTTTCGGGCGGAATGAAAAAACGCGTCGGGGCTCGCGCGTGCGATTGCGACCGATCCCGCCATTATCTTCTATGACGAGCCGAGTTCGGGGCTCGATCCCATCATGACGGCGAAGATCGACGAACTCATCATCAGTATGCAGAAAAAACTTGGCGTGACCTCCGTCGTCGTCACGCACGACATGGCAAGTGCGTGCCGCATCGCCGACCGCATCGCCATGATCTACGACGGGGCGCTCATTGCCGTGGACACGACGGAGCGTTTTCAGGACATCAAAGACGAGCGCGTACAGGCATTTTTCCGTACGATGCATCACCGCAAGGAGGCAGGAGCATGAGTGCAGAGGCAAAGGTGGGGGCGTTTACCCTCGGAGGCGTGATCCTCCTGATCGCTGTCGTCGTATTCTTCGGCGGACTGCGCCTCGGCAGCAGCAGTGATTACACGCTGTACGCGGGATTTCACCGCGCCGTCGGGCTGAACCCGGAGGCACAGGTGCTCCTCTCAGGCGTGCCCGTCGGGACATGTGCAGGACGTTGTGAGCGACGGGACGGGCGTCACCGTCTCCATGGTTATACAGCATGGGGTGAAGATCCCGCGCGGCTCCGCCGTCACCATCGGGCAGCCCGGCATCATGGGGGATAAATTCATCATCATCACGCCGAACGGGAACAGAGATGCCTACGTGAGCGGCGACTACCTCTACGGCACGGATGAGATGGGGATGGACACGATGCTCGTCGAGCTGAACAAGATGATCGTCCTCGTGCAGGAGATGCTCACCTCCGTCAACGCCATCGTGGGCGCGCCGGGCTTCCAGACCTCTGTCGTGCAGCTTGCCGTCAACATGGAGCACGTCACGGCGAACCTCGACGGCCTCACGGCGACGCTGGAGCAGATGGCGGCGGAGAATCGCGGCGACCTGCGCGGCATCCTCGTGAATATGAATACCATGACGGCGAACCTCGTGCAGAGCACGGCGAGCGTCGAGCGCATCATGGCGAACCTTGAGAGCGTCGGAGCAGATCCCGCGACGGCGGAGAATCTGCGCCAGACCCTCGCAAACATCACCGACGCCTCGGGGCGCATCGCACGCATCGCCGCGGGCATCGAGGCGGTGGCGGGCGACCCGCAGACACAGGAGGATGCACGAGCCCTCATTCACAGCGCACGCACGATGACGGACAAGGCGGGCGGGCTGATGGGGCGGCTCAGCAGCATCAAGGTCACACCGAAGGTGGACATTATGTACAGCGGCAAGGCGGATGACTGGCGGACGAATTTCAACCTCGACGTCGGCGAGCAGCAGGGCATGTACGCCTCCTTCGGCGTGGACGACATCGGCGGCGGGGACAAGGTGAGCGCCCAGCTCGGCAAAGCGCGGCAGCTCGTTCGGTGCGCGTGCGGGCGTGATCGGCGGCGCAGCAGGTGTCGGTGTCGACGCCTACGCGGGGGACAAATTCAAATTCTCTGCCGATGCCTATAACCCGAACGACCTCACCGTGCGCCTGCGCAGCCAGTATCAGCTCAGCGGCGGCACCTACCTCTTCGGCGAGTGGAATGCGGTGAATGACCACCAACGCCGCGCCTTCTATACGGGCATCCGACAGGAATTTTGAACGTACAGATTGACGTGTGACAAAATATGTATATAATGTAATTATAATCGACGACTATACTTTGCGTGGACGGAGGATGGGGAAATGATCGATCTGTATTTGTCCGATGGTACGGCACAGGGTCGACGCCTGTCGACCTCATAAAATAAAACAAATGCTCTATAGCAGAAAGGAGACTGCTATAGGGCATTTTTTTATCGAAAAAAATCGATGGGTCGCTATGCTTTTTTTATGGATTCTTTTCTTTTTATAAAAAAATGGTTACAATTTAACTTGACATCGAGAAAAAAATCGTATATTTTTAGGACGACAGAACTAGGAAGGCCCAAGGAAGGGAGGGTAGAGGTTCATGCGAGGGAAAGGTAAAAGGGGACGACATTTAGCGCGCTATGTGTCGATTTTTTTGTTGTCCGGAGGATATACGCTTCCCTCGCTTCTGCCGGTGTATGCCGCGCCCGTGACGGGGACAAAGCGTCACGGTCGATGCCTCGCATCCTGCGGTGACGAGTTCCGATCCGACCAATACGCCGGCGGGAGAGCCGACAGCATCTTGCCGTGGCGGCCGGCGATGCTCCGGCGGGAAATGTCGGGGCTGTCACCGGCAAACAGCCTGACGATTCAGGCGACCTCGGCATCGACGATGTCGGGCATCCTGAACCTCTATGCGGGCAGGACGCTTGGCACGGGGATGCGAATAGCAACACGCTGACGATCGACGGCAGGTACTCTTTTCCCTGCGCTGATTCCGAACGTGACGAATCCGATCCCTGGCCCGGGCTATCAGCCGCTCCTCTACGGCGGCTATACGCGAAAATGGAAACGCGGACGGCAACACCGTCATCATCCGGAATGTGGTCGACACAGGGGCCAACCAACCGAACCCCTATGCGTATACCGGACTGACCTACAGCGGGACGGTCTACGCCGGCTATACGGCGGGCGGCGGTACGGCGCATAACAACCGCGTTGTGCTGCACAATGCACAGGCGCTCGGCAACGTCATCGTATACGGCGGCAACAATCCTGCGAATCGGAGCGAGCAACAATGTGCTGCAGATCACGTCGAAGAACAACCGCGTCGCGGGCATCTACGGCTTTAAGACGATGGAGTTCGTCCTCGACAACAGCCTGAAGGCGGCGGACAGCATCTGGTCGAACGCCCATCTGGTCGCCGACTACATGCTCTACGTGCAAGATAACACGCTGCAGAGTTTCGATTGGGATCAGATTGTCGTCAAGAACTATCAGGCGTGGTTCGACCATCAGATCGCGCTGGGGAAAAAGCGCCCCGTCCTCTATCTCTATTTTCCTGCCGCAATGACGCTCTGCGGCTATGCGCCGACGCTTCTCTATAACAATGGAGACTACGAGTACGGCAAGACGGCGACCTCCTACACGAACGGGGCGGGCATCCAGAACCCCACGGAGATCTGTGCAGCTTCGCAGTTCCGTCTGCTGGGGCTTCGCTATAAGAATGCGACGGAGACGCTGACGGCACAAACGCCGCAGCTTCACGAGTCCTCCCCGAAGGGGCTCGTATGCGGGCGTCTCCATCTACGGCAATACGACGGAGAACAACATGCTCACCATCACGGCGGGCACGCATACGGCGGCGCGCGCCGGGCTATCGATTGCGAAGAACGGCAGCACGAAGAACAATACGCTCACGATCACGGGCGGCACGGTCGGGGAGGCATACGGCGGCTGGACGGAGGGGAAGAACCTCCTCGCGAGCACGACCGTGGACGAGACGCATCCGGTCGCCGTGAACACGGGCGCGAACGCCGAGGCGGAGGGCAACAAGCTCAACCTCTCGGGCGGCACGATCGGCGCGAACGGCAAGATCGCGGGCGGCTATATCGCAAAGTATACGCTGCATCAGACGCATCCCGTATCGGCGGGCGACGCGAAGACGAACAAGGTCAATATCTCTGGCGGCACGATCGGGAACAATACGGCAATCTATGGCGGCTATACCGAGGGCTCGGGCAATGCGACGGATAACGAGGTCACGATCTCGGACGGTACGTTCGGCAACGGCGTCGCGATCCATGGCGGCGCTACGGCAGGACGGGATGCGGCAGGGTACCGTGACGGCAAGCAAGGCGACGGGCAACACCGTCACGATCACGGGCGGCACGTTCGGCACGGGCATGGACATCTACGGCGGCAGTACCGGCGGCACGGGCGCGGCGACGGGGCAATACGATCACGCTCGGAGCAAACGATCTCGCGATGGGCGGCGTATTTCTGCACGGCGGCTATGGCGCTGCTTCGAGCGATGTCATGACGGACAACACGCTGAACGTCAGGGAAGAATATCACCGTGCGCGGCGTGGAAAACTTCGGCAAGGCGAATTTTGACCTTGCGAACAAGGCGGTCGGCGACACCCTGCTCAAGATCACGGGCGGCGCGACGAACAAGATCGACTGGGCGGGCGTCGAGGTCGTGCAGTCGACCTACAGCTTTACCCCGAAGTCCTACGACAAGCGTCTCTTTACCCTCATGGACAATGAGGACGGCATCAGCTTTCACGAAGGGGACGACGGACACCTATGCGACCATCGGGGCGAAGGAGCGCACGTTTGGCAACTACGAGTTCGTCATCGACACGGACAACCACACGGGTCATGCGACGCGCTATGTCTATGCCGATGGGTTTCAGTTCAAGGACAATACTGCCGCGACCTATACGTCGGCGGAGGGGACACACGACGCCGCATGGGCAGGGCGCACCGCGACCGGCAACAAGGTCGAGGGAAACAAACTCACCGTCACGGGTGGGTCTGTTACGAATGCCTACGGCGGCTTCGTCGTGAACAACAAGCGCGACGCATCGGGCAACCCGCTCACGACGGGCGACGCCGACAATAATACGCTCGTCCTTGCAAAGGATGCGGCGAATCCGTCTGCTGCGGCGCCTGCCGTCACGGGCAGCGCCTACGGTGCGCTCGTCAAGACGAAGGCGGGCAGCGCGACGAACAACAAGGTGGACTTCTCGGCGGGGCATGTCGCGGGCAGTCTCTACGGCGGCGCGCTCACGGCGACAGGGTGCGACGGGCGCGGCGACCGGCAACACGATCACCATCACGGGCGCGGCGACGGTCGGCGGCGATGTCTACGGCGGCTATACGACGGGCACGGGGGCGACGACGGGCAACACGGTGAACCTCGGCGACGGCACGGAGGCGGGGAAACTCACCACGGCCGCAGGGGTCGGCGACGGTGGCGGGCACGATCTACGGCGGCAGCGGCACGGCGACGACGGGCAACGTCCTCAATGTCAACGGCAATGCCACGGTCGGCAACATCAAGAACTTTGCCGCAGTGAACTTCCACTATGCGAGTGCGACGACGAATACGGCGAGCCCCATGCTGAAGATCACGGACGGTACGGCAACCGCCCTGGATTGAGTACCTTCGGCTATACGGGCGGCATCCCGTCGGGCGGGAAGCTCACGCTCATGCAGAACGCCGCGAATATCAGCGTGGCGAACTACACGGGTGCGCGGGAGATCACGAGCACGAGCACGACGAGCGAAGTCGCCATCGATACGCTGAACCACACGGCGACCTCGACGGCGATCGTCGTCAGCGGCTATACCTACCACGGGGTGGATGATACGCCCGCCGCAAGTACGGGCAGCAGGCGAAGACATCTGGGCGGGGCGCTCCATCATCGGCAACGCGACGACGGCGAACAAGCTCACGCTCAAAAGAAACGGCACGACTCACCGCGATGCCTACGGCGGCTGGACGGCGGGCACGGGCACGCTCAAGACGCCGACGAAGGACAGCACGGGCAACGCGGTGGATCTGCAGAATGCCACGGTGCGCAATCTCTACGGCGGGTTCACTGCGAGCACGGGCGGCAGTGCAGCGGACAATGTGGTCACGGTCTCGGGCGGCACGGTTGCGGCGGATGCGTCCGGCGTCGGCGGAAACGTCTACGGCGGGTTTTATTTCGCATACCGGTGCGGGAAATGCCACGGGCAATGCGGTCACCATCACGGGCGGCGCGATGAAAGATGTCTACGGCGGCTATACGAATGGCACCGGTACGACGACGGGCAATACCGTCACCATCGGCGATGGGACGAATGCCCTTCCCACGGGGACGAGCATCGCGGGCTATCTCTATGGCGGCAACCAGGCGGCCGATACGGGCAACAAGCTCGTGGTCAACACCCCGGTCAGCGTCAAGAACATCAAGAAGTTTGAAACGCTGAGCTTCAACCTCGCGAAGAATGTCTATGCGGCACATCCGCTCCCTCTCCCTGACGGACGGCGTGCAGACGGGCGGGCTCGACTGGGCGAAGGTGGATGTCACATTTCCCTCGTCATTTACGCCGAGCTCCTATAAAGAGCGGCTGGTCACGCTCATGCACAACACGAGCGGCATCAGCTTTATGAAGAACGGCGTCGATACGTACACGCCCATCAAGGAGAAAGCGGCGCACGAGCGGCGACTTTGAGTATGTCACCGATACGGACAGCCACGGTGTGACGGCGACGCAGGATGTCTATGTGAATGGCTTTCGTTTCCGCAACAATCAGTCTGCCGTCTATAAAGCGACGGATGGGACGAATCCCTGCCGCATGGGCGGGGCGCACGGGCGTCGGCAACAAGGTCGAGCAGAACAAGCTCACCGTCACGGGTGGGTCTCTTACCCATGCCTATGGCGGCTATGTCGAGAATCATCTGTACGATGCGGCGGGCAATCCGCTCACGACGGGCGATGCCGAGAGCAATGCGCTTGTCATTGCAAACAGATGCAGCGAATCCGTCTGCACTGCCGCCTGCGATCACGGGCGATGTCTACGGCGCCAAAGGTTACGGTGAAGGACGGCGCGGCAAAGAAGAATACGGCAGCGATCTCGGGCGGCACGGTGACGGGCAACGTCTACGGCGCTGCGCTCACGGCTGTCGCTGCGACGAAGGACGCGGAGGAGAACGGCGTCGGCATCTCAGGCGGCACGGTGACGGGCAATATCTACGGCAGTGCTGTTCTCGATGCGGGTGCGTCGGGCAAGGCTGGAAAGAGCAGTGTCAGTATCACGGGCGGCGCGATCACAGGAGATGTCTTTGGCGGCTTTACGGACGGCACGGGCGGTGCGGGCGAGAATATCGTGGAGATCACGGGCGGCACGCTCGCGGGCAATGTGACGGGCGGCCGTGCGCTCAGCGGCGATGCGGACAGCAACACGGTGCGCGTCGCGGTCAATGTGAGCAGTGTCATGGGCGGAAGCTCGACGGGTGGCTCTGCCTCGCACAACAAGGTGTATATCACGAATGCCTCCATCACAGGGGATGTCACGGGCGGCAGCGGTACGGTGACGACGGACAACGTGATCCACCTGCAGGGGGCGGCGGTCACGGGTGACGTGATCGGCGGCACGGCGGGCAGCACGGACAACGTCCTCGCTCTCCACTACAGTGCAGCGCGTCCGACGAATCGCATTCACGACTTTTTCGGGCATTCAGAAACTGCAATTTTATCTGAATGAGAATGTTGACGGGTCGATGCCGCCGATGCTGCAGCTCGGCGTCGCTGCGAAGAACGTCGCGACGCTCGACGTCGGTTTTGGCATCGCGGGGCGCGCGGCGGCTCAGGAACAGCGATACGATCCATCTCATGAAGCTCGCGCCGGGCGGCACGCTCACCATCGCCGGGTCGACGCAGGCGAATATCGTCACGGGCATGCAGGGCGTCTCCATCCTCTATGACTTCGAGCTCATGCGTCAGGGCACGGATGAGCTGGTGGCGCGAGTGCTGCGTGCGACGATCAACAGCGGCAGCAAGTCCTTTGCCGAGCCGCGCTGTGGGGCGACGGACTTCATCAATCGCGGAGCCGACCTCCTGGCGGCGTCGGGGATTTCCTCGGCGGCGAAGGAGGCGGTCGGGCGGAGGAGGATGAAAAGCGCGGCTATCAGCTCTGGGCGGCGATGAGTCAGGGCACGATGCGTGCGGAGACGGGCTCCTATGTTACGACGACCGGCTACAACCTCAGCGTCGGCTGGGCAAAGGAGGGGAAGCTCAGGGCGGCTAAGACGCTCTTTACCCCCTTCGTGGAGTACGGCAGGGGCACCTACCACACCTATCTCGACGACGGCACGCACGGCAGCGGCAAGATCAGCTACCTCGGCGCGGGGCTCATGGGGCGCATCGAACGCCCCGATGGACACTGGCTGGAGGCGGCACTCCACGGCGGCAGGGTGCGCAGCGACTACACAGGCATAATCTCTGCCGGGACGGTCTCGACCTACGACAGTGGAAATACCTACTATGCGGCACATATCGGCATCGGAAAGACACGGCTGCTCCGCACGGGTGATACGCTGAACACCTACCTGCGATACTTCTATTCACGGCAGGATGGGTACGAGCGCAGAGCTCAATACGGGCGAAATATATGATTTTGATGCGGTTGCGTCGCATCGTATGAGAGTCGGATTCACCTTCTTGCACCGCGAGGATGCGAGCAAGGAGATCTATGCGGGTCTTGCATACGAGTACGAATTTGACGGCGAGGGGGCGGCATCCGTCCAGGGGCTTGCCACCGATAGTCCTGCCCTGCGCGGCGGCAGTACGATGGTCGAGCTGGGCTATCGCTTTATCCCGCCGGACAGCCGTCTATCTTGGCACATCCACATGGCGGGCTGGCAGGGAACGCGGCGCGGCATGACGGGGAATATACAGGTCAGCTGGGCACTTTGATTCAGCGCAATATGGGACTGCTGCACGAGCGGCAGTCCCTCTTTTGTCTCCTTGTCAAGGACGCTCGAAAATGATAGAATAAATAGGATGCAATTCTGCATCAGCGAAGGGGAGCGTATGCATCTGAAAATCCGCATTCTTGACAAGTATATATTTCGTGAGGTCTTTCTGTCCTTTCTCTTTGCCATCTGTGCGTTCTCGGCAGTTTTCATCGGCTCGGGTACGCTTTTTCGCATTGCACAGTACATCACGGACTATGGGGCATCCCTGCCGTCCGTCATAAAGATATTCGTGTTCAGTCTGCCCGGGGTCGTCATGTGGACGTTCCCGATGTCGATGCTCCTCGCGAGTCTTCTGACGTTTGGCCGGCTTTCCTCGTCGAGCGAGATCACGGCAATGAAGTCCTGCGGCATCGGCTTTGGCCGTATTGCTGCGCCCGCGATCCTGCTTGGCTTTCTCGTGAGCGTTGGTGCGATCCTCTTCAACGAGCACGTCGTCCCGCGCGCGAATACGGCGTATCGCAACGTGATCTACTACGAGATCGAGGGCAACTCGGGCATGAAGTCGCAGGAGCACGTCATCATCAAGGAGATCGAGGGCGGCAAGATCAAGCGTCTCGTCTACGCGCGCTCCTTCAATGCCGAACAGCAGCAGCTGACGGGGGTCAGCCTGCAGATCTTCGGCGCGGACGGCAAGGTCTCGCACGTCGAGAACGCCGAGTACGCCGAGTGGACGGGCAGCGAGTGGATCATGCACAAGGGGGATGTCTACGACATCGCAGACGAACATCTCGAGCGGCGGATGCGCTTTGAGACGCAGGTGCTCCCCGTGGAGAAGGATCCGCGCCAGATCATCCGCGAGCAAAAAGCCCCCGAGGAAATGACGATGCGCGAGCTGCGCCATCAGATCGCGCTCATGCAGACGCAGTACGTCAACACGAGCAAGCTCGAGGCGGAGCTCTATCAGCGTGTCTCCGTCCCCATGGCGAGCCTGATCTTTACGCTGATCGGCGTGCCGCTCAGGGCTCCAGCCGACGCGCAACTCGTCCTCGGCAGGGTTTGCGATGAGCGTCATCATCATCTTTATCTACTACGCGCTGATGACCATGGGAAATGCTTTTGCACGCGGCGAGGTGCTTCCGCCGATGCTTGCCGTATGGATTCCGAACATCGTCGGCATCATCGCGGGCATTATTCTCCTGCGGCGCGCATCGCGCTGAGGTTCGCTGCCGCTCTTGTCTGACGCATGAAGGAGGTGACGTCATGTACGGTGTTACGCTGATTCTCGTGCTCGCTGTCGTCGGCGGCGTCATCGCCGTCATCGGCGACCGCCTCGGCACGCGCATCGGAAAGAAAAACTCACGCTCTTTGGGCTGCGCCCGCGCCATACGGCGGTGGTCGTCACGATCTTTACGGGCGTCTGCATCACGACGGTGACCTTCGGCATCCTCGCGGCGGCATCGGAGAATGTGCGGACGGCGCTCTTTGGCATGGATCGGCTGAACGCCATGATCGCGGATACGCGTGCGGCACTCGATGCGACGGCATCGGCACTCACCTCGGCGGAGGATGCAAAGCAGCAGGCGGATGCGGAACTCGCGAAGTCCGAGGAGGAGATCGCGGGACTGCGCAGTGAGCAGGACGATCTGCGCGCAGAGTCGGATCGCCTCTCGGCGGGCAACCGTGCGCTCACGATGGAAAAGGAAGGGATGATCTCGCTCAACCGACGGCTCTCGGGCGAGAACGCCAAGCTCCTGACGGACATCGACGAACTCGGCGTGCGTGCAAATGTCCTGCGCGAGAACATCGTGAACCTGCGCGAGGGCAACATCGTCTATCAGGCGGGGGAGATCATCGCGAGCGGAACGATTCCCGCGGGGCTGACGCGTGACGAGGTGGAGCGCGGGCTGGAGGGCATTGCGCAGCTCGGCACGCGCAACGCCTCGACCCGCCTCGGCGAGAACCACACGGATCAGGATATATGGATCTACGGGCCGGAGTATGAGTCGGCGGTTCAGACCATCGCGAACAGTCCCCGTGGACATGGTCGTGCGCATCGTCGCTGCGGGCAATCTCGTGCGCGGCGATGAGATCCGCGCGACCATCCAGCTGTACCCGAACCGCATCATCTATCGCGGCGGTGAGCTGATCGCCGCACGTGTCTACGCACCGGAGGGGCAGGGACCAGCTGCGGAGCAGGCCGTCGTCTCCTTCCTGCGCGACGTGAATGAGGCGGCGTCGGCAAAGGGGATTCTCCCCGATCCGATCCGCGGGACGGTCGGCGTGATCGAGGGCGCGGAGTTCTATGGCCTCGTGCAGGAGCTGATGGCGCATACGGGGAACGTCGTCCTCTCCGCCTACGCGGCGGCCGATACGGATGCGATGGGCCCCTGCGCCTGCGCTTCAAGGTCGAAAGTGAGAGCGGCAGTTGAGCGGCGCAGTTCTCGCCGTTGACCCCGGGCGCGAGAAATGCGGCGTCGCTGTCCTCGCGGCAGACGGCACAGTGCTCCTGCAGGAGGTCGTGCCGACGGCGCAGCTCGCAGCGACGGCGGCGCGTCTCATCCATACGTACGCACCGACGGTGATCATGGGCAACGGAACGACGAGGTGCAGCGGCAAGGGCTCGCGTTGAGGAACTCGGCACGGAGGTCACCCTCGTCGATGAGTATCGTACGACGGACGCGGCAAAGGCGGCCTACTGGACGGCGCACCCGCCGCGCGGCTGGCGGCGGCTCATACCGCGTGGGATGCTCGTGCCGCCCGTGCCGGTAGACGATTTCGTCGCCGTGATACTCGCACAGCGATATTTGACAGAAGTGTCGCAATAAAGTAAGATGAAACTATATACATCTTTAAGGAGAGCAATCATTCATGCCCGATAATGTCTTAGCCTTTCTGGTCGCGCTCGGCGTGGCACTCCTGCTGACCCCCGCTGTGATCGCCTTTGCGCGCCGCACGGGGGCACTCGACAAGCCCGACGCGCGCAAGGTGCACGTGCGCCCCATCCCGCGCATCGGCGGCATCGGCATCTATGCGGCGTTCATGGTGTCGATTCTCGTCCAGCTCACCTTCGTCGACCTCGCACCCGAGTACATGACGAGTCTCATCGGACTCATGGTCGGCGGCACGATCATCGTCGCCATCGGCATCATCGACGACTACTGCGACCTGCCGGCAAAGGTGAAGCTGCTCGGGCAGATCATTGCGGCGGCCGTGGTCGTCATCGGATTCGATGTACGCATCGACGTCATCACCGACCCGCTCGGCGACTATATCTACCTTGAGTTCCTTGCGATTCCGGCGACGATTTTCTGGATCGTCGGGCTGACGAATACCGTCAACCTCATCGACGGACTGGACGGGCTGGCGGCGGGGTATCCTCCATCGCGGCGCTGACGATCTTCCTCGTCGCCATGGAGGAGGGCATTCCGCCCGTCGCCATGGTTACCATTGCACTCGCGGGGGCTGCGATGGGCTTCCTCTACTACAACTTCAACCCTGCGCGCATCTTTATGGGTGATACGGGGAGTATGTTCCTCGGCTTCATGCTCGCAGGCATCTCCGTCGTCGGTGCGGTCAAGAGCGCGGCGACCATCGCCCTCATCGTGCCGATTCTCGCGCTCGGCCTGCCGATCCTCGACACGACGTTTGCCATTGTGCGGCGTGCGCGCAACCACCGCCCGATCTTCAAGCCCGACAAGGGACATCTGCACCACCGCCTTCTCGCACACGGCTTCAGTCAGAAACAGGCGGTGCTGCTCATGTATGTCGTCAGCGCGCTGTTCGGCCTGTGTGCACTCGCTCTGACGGCGGTCAGCATCCAAGCGGCGGCACTCATCATACTGCTCGTCGCGGCGGCGGTATTCGTCGGCGCGCGCAAGCTGGGCATCCTTGGCATGGATGCGCCACAGAAATAGCCTACCCCGCGCTCACATGCGGAACGAGGTGTTCACGGGGACACATACGACAATTTTATCCTGCTATTCGCAGAGAGGAGCAGAGGAGAATGACCGGCAAAATCAAAGTCATGTCGATCTTTGGGACGCGCCCGGAGGCGATCAAGATGGCGCCCGTCGTCATGGAGCTGGCGCGCCATCCAGAGGAGATTGAGACACAGACGCTCGTGACGGCACAGCATCGGGAGATGCTCGATCAGGTGCTCCATCTCTTTCACATCGTTCCCGACTACGATCTCAACATCATGGCGGCGGGGCAGACCCTCTTTGACATCACCACGCGCGCCATGCAGGGCATCAACGAGGTGTTTCAGAAGGATCGCCCCGACCTCGTCCTCGTCCACGGCGATACGACGACAACCTTTGCGGGGGCACTCGCCGCGTTCTATCATCAGATCCCCGTCGGACACGTTGAGGCGGGACTGCGGACGCACGACATCTACTCCCCGTTCCCCTGAGGAGATGAACCGCCGCCTGACGGGCGGCATCGCGACCCTGCACTTTGCCCCGACGCCGACGGCACACGATAATCTAGCGGCAGAGGGCGTGCCCGAGCGGCGCATCTTCGTCACGGGCAATACCGTCATCGACGCACTGCATCATACCGTACGCCCAGACTACGTCCTCCCGCCGGAGCTTTCGCAGGTGGACTTTGAGCACCACCGCGTCCTCCTCGTGACGACGCATCGCCGCGAGAACCTCGGCGAGCCGATGCGCCACGTCTACCGTGCCATTCACGACATCGTGGACGAGATGGGGGACGTGGAGGTCATCTTCCCCGTACACCGCAATCCGAAAGTACGCGAGATCGTACGTGAGGAGCTGGGCGGGCTGGCGCACGTTCACCTCATCGACCCACTGGAGTACGAACCGTTCGCCAATCTCATGGCACGCGTGGACATCGTGCTCACGGACTCGGGCGGGATTCAGGAGGAGGCACCTGCGCTCGGAAAGCCTGTCCTCGTCCTGCGCGACACGACGGAGCGCCCCGAGGCGGTGACGGCGGGCACGGTGCATCTCATCGGCACGGCGCAGGAGCGCGTCTACGCCGAGACCAAGCGTCTCCTCACCGATCAGGCGGCGTACGCGGCAATGGCGGAGGCGGTCAATCCGTACGGCGATGGGGAGGCGGCACGCCGCATCATCGAGGCGATTCTCTATCACGCGGGACACATCCACACGCCGCCGGAGCCCTTTCGCGGCGCGTGACGGCTCGGTGAGAGAGAGGAGGGGACGCCGATGCAGGAAAAGAAGCCAATGCCGTCGGGGATGGCAGATGCCATGCGCGCCTTTGGGCTGCTCTCGGGGGTCGGCATTTACTTTGTCGTCTTTCTCGGCATCTTCCTCTTTCTCGGCAAATGCGCCGATGATTTTCTCGGGACGGGGCGCGTCTGCACCATCACGGGCATCCTCCTCGGCTTTCCCGCTGCGATCTACTCACTCTATCGGCAGCTGAAGTATTTCAAGCTGGTGTAACGCCGTGCGTATGGGACGCACGGCGTTCGGATTTATGGGAGATATATGACATGGGGAACAAGACAGTAAACGATGTCATGCAGAAGATGATTGCCTACTCGGAGGGCAATCTGCACGATATAGCACACTTTATGAAGGTCTATGCCTTTGCCCGCACGATCGGCGTCGCGGAGAATCTCACGCCGACGGAGCAGGAGACCGTGGAGATCGCCGCGATTCTGCACGACATCGCCTGTCCGCTCTGCCGTGAGAAATACGGCAATACGAACGGGAATCATCAGGAGGAGGAGGGCGGCCCTCTGACGAAGGCGTTCCTCAAGGACATCGAACTCCCTGCGGGGATGGCGGAGCGCCTCGTCTACCTCGTCAGCCACCACCATACGTATAACGATGTGGACGGGCGCGACTATCAGATTCTCCTTGAGGCGGACTTCCTCGTCAACGCCGACGAGAGCCACATGGGGGCTGCGGCGATACGCAACTTCCGCGACCACGTATTCAAGACGGCGACGGGCACGCATCTGCTCGAGACGATTTATCTGTAAAGGAGCGTGTCATCCATGCCGGATACCACAGGACTGCCGACGTTTAAGTATCATCCGCATCTGTACGAGGGGATGAGGTCAGCTTCCAGCATGGTGTCTGCGAATGCTGTGGACAGGAAGTGGATGCGTACATCGATTTGATGTATTGCCGTGCAGATGTCAACTGCATCTGCCTCAACTGTGTGGCGAGCGGTGCCGCCGCCGCGAAATTCCACGGGGATTTCGTTCAGGATGCGGAGCCCGGCGTGACTGACCCGGAGAAGATCAAGGAGCTCTTTCAGCGGACACCGGGCTACTGCAGCTGGCAGGGCGAGCACTGGCTGACGTGCTGTGACGATTTTTGTGCCTACCTCGGCACGGTCGGCACAAAGGAGCTTGAGGAGATGGGGATTGCCGACGCTGTCATTGATGAATACGAGGCGCGGGATGAATATGCGGATATTCGCGATGTCCTCGTGAAGGACGGCGCGCTCTGCGGCTATCTCTTTCAGTGTCTGCACTGTGGTGCACATCACCTGTGGGTGGATGCGGACTAGGGAATCACGGATAAATAAAAACGATGAAAACGCCCCGCAGGTCGATCTGCGGGCGCTTCTATATATTCGGGTGATTTGTTAGTCTCTCAGCTCTGTTCCCGTCATGGCGGCGGCGAGTGCTGCGCCGAGGGCGGAGCCGGCGTTTTCGAGAATGATCTGGATGTTGACCGCCTCGTCGAGGAGGAGCTTATCGAGTGCGCCGCGCAGATGGTGCGCGACGAGGGCACCTTCTCGTAGACCGAGCCATCCACGGCGATGAACTGGTTCTCTGCCTTTGGTCTCACCCGCGCGGTGACGGATGATGCCCGCGTAGGTCGCGGCGACGATGTGCGCGGAGCGCTGGATCACCGTCCCCGCGAGCTCCCTGCATGAGGGCACGGTCGGCGGCGGAAAAGGTCATGCCCGTCTTGGCCTCGATGATCGCGCCCGCGGCGTGGCGGTCGAGGAAGGCATCTGCCACGATGGCAGAGAGCTCGATGCTCGTGAAGGATACGAGGCTCCCTCCTCCCCGAGGAGATCGGCGAGTGCCGAGCCGTAGAGCATCCCGAGGTGGCGTCCCGATACCATTTTTTTCGAGCCGCTGTGCACCGGGCTGCTCGGAACAGGCGTCGATGGCATCATCGTATTTCGAGAAGGGGAGGCGGTTGAAGCCGCCCGACTCCATGTTGATGACCATTGGCTTCTCGCTGCCGTCCGCGAAGTTCTCGAAGTAGCAGGTGTTCTGCCCCGTGGCGTAGATCGAGCCGATGTAGGTGTGCTCGCGCTTGTACGCCGCCGCAAGGAGCACGGCAACCGTGTCGTTGATGACGGCGACGGGCACGACGTTCTTCATGCCGCGCCGCATGAGTGCATCCTCGAGGAGATCGTTTACGACCTTGCCCTCGACGCCCTGCGTCGCGAACTCCTTCGTCCATGTGATGAGCCGTGCGTTGCAGAGATTCGTCTGCTCCGAGGGGAAGGAGAAGGTGTGGCCGAGCAGATACTTGGTCTCGTGGTCGCCCTCGATTGCCTCGTCGATGATCTCGGCGAGGAAGTCGAACATCTCATCCGCCGTTGCATCCGCGCAGACGTAGTCGTAGACGCCGGGAAGGGTGAGCGGCTTGGCAACTTTGCTTTCGACCTTGTACTTGCCGCTGCCGTCGAGGCGGAGGCGGAGGGCGCGGACGTTCGTCCCGCCGAAGTCAAGCGCGAGGAATGTGCCGGTCTCCTTACCCGTCGGCAGACTCGCGAACGTGCGGAGCATCCGCAGGCTCGCACCCTTCTTTGTGCGCAAGCCCTGCGTGCATCTCGGCGCGAAAATCATCGGCGATGTGGTGCAGCGTATCGTCGTCCAAGGTAAGGGCTGCCTTGATTTCCTTAAATTTCTTATGATCCAGTTCCATGATTTTTCCCCTCCCGTATCAGCAAAAATGATCGAGCATCGCACCGACGCTCGGGAATACCGCGCGCGCCTGTTCCTGAATCGCGGGGCGCGCCGTAGTCAGTGAAAACCCGTCAAATGCCTTCAGCATGGGCAGGTCATTCGTCTCATCGCCGATGGCGTAGATCTCCGCATCATCCCAGCCCATGACGCGGAGGAGGGTACGGATGCCCTCGTCCTTGCCGATGCCGGCGGGCGTGATGTCAAGGCTGCACGCGTTCGGAAAGGCGTGGATGAGGTCGCCGAGCTTTCGCGTTCAGTACCTCTGCGCACGCGTTGGACTGCTCCGGCTCCGGAAAGCCGAGGGAGAACTGATGGATCTTCGTCAGCCCCGCGATGTCGGATTCCTCAATGTAGGTGATGGGAAGTCCCACTCCTTTGCCTCGCGCTCGATCCACGAGCCCTCGGAATGGTGGCAGAGGTAGGTTGTATCTGCCGCCGAGAAGGCAAAGTGGAACGATTTCTGCGCCGTCGGCTCGGCGGCGATTGCCGTCAGCGCACGCGGTGCGATCTCCGACTGAAAGCGTACCGCGTCGTCCGTGCCGCGGATGATGCCGCCGTTGTTGCAGACCGTGTAGTCGAATTCAACGCCGTAGGCGCGCAGCTGCGGGACGAGCATCCCGTAGTCGCGCCCCGAGACGACGCCGAATTTATGCCCCGCCGCGCGCCAGCGGGCGATGCCCTCCTTCGTCTCGGCGTCGATTTTGCCGCCGCGCAGGAGTGTCCCATCATAGTCGCTTGCCGCTACTTTCATCCGATTTCCTCCTCATAGACGATGGCTTCGAGCGGGCGCAGCGCGTACAGCGGCGCATCCGCATAGTTTCCGATGAGGCGCGTTCCGCGCAGCAGCTCTGCGGGGAGCGCTGCCTGCTCTGTCGTAAAGTTGACCGCTGTGACCGTGCGGCGGTTTCCCTCCGTCCGCGCAAACGCATAGATCTGTTCGTTGTCCTTCAGCAGCTCCTCATACTTGCCGCGCAGCAGGAGTGGATGTTCCGTCCGCAGGCGGATGAGATTCTTGTAGTAGGCGAGAACGGAGTTCGCGTCCTTTTCCTCTGCCGCCGCGTTGACGGCAGGATAGTTCTCGTTGACGGGCAGCCACGGCGTGCCCGTCGTAAAGCCCGCATGTGCGGTATCATCCCACTGCATCGGCGTGCGCGCGTTGTCGCGGCTGTTGAAATGGACGAAGGACAGTGCCTCCGTGGGAGAGTATCCCTCCGCGCGCGCCAGTTCGTACTGTCCGTGCGAGGAGATGTCGTCGTAGTCGGAGATGCTGTCCCATGCGACGTTCGTCATGCCGAGCTCCTCGCCCTCGTAGATGAAGGGCGTGCCGCGCAGGGTGAGCAGCACCGTGGCGAGTGCCTTCGCTCCGAGGACGGGGTCGGCGTCCTTCGGGAGGAAGTAGTTCACCGAGCGCGCGCGGTCGTGGTTCTCAAAGTAGATCGGGCACCAGCCCTCGCGGGCGACCCCGCCTGACTTGCGGAGAGCGCCGCCTTGAGCTTTGTCAGCTTCCACGGCTGCATCTTGCACCATGTCTCGCCGCTTTCATAGGGGACGAGGACGTGGGCAAACTCAAAGAGCATGGAGAACACGCCGTTTTCGCCGACCCAGTCGGGGAGCTCTGCGGGGCTGACGCCGTTCGCCTCACCGACGGTGAAGATGTCGTGCCCGTCAAAAGACCTCGCGGCGGAACTCATGGAGGAAGTCCAGATGCCGGGCGTATTGACCGTCATCGTGTGGACGCTCACCATGCCGTCTGCCGCATCGGGCGTGCCGTCGGTGAAGACGGCGGGTTTCTTGATGTAGGTGATCGCATCGATGCGGAATCCGCCGACGCCCTTGTCGAGCCAGAAGTTTGCGGCGCGGTAGAGGGCGTCGCGTACCTCCGGGTTCTCCCAGTTGAGATCGGGCTGCGCCTCGGCAAATGTGTGCAGGTAGTACTGCCCGCGCTCGGGGCAGTATGTCCACGCAGAGCCGCCGAAGATGCCGCGCCAGTTCGTCGGCGCACTGCCGTCCTCCTTCGGGTCGCGCCAGATGTACCAGTCACTCTTTTCGTTGGTGCGGCTGGAGCGCGACTTCAGGAACCACGGATGCTGGTCGGAGCTGTGGTTGTAGACGAGATCCATGATGATGCGGATGCCGCGCTCCTTTGCGCCTGCGATCAGCTCCTCCATCTGGTGCATCGAGCCAAAATCGTGATTGATGTCCGTGTAGTCGCTGATGTCGTAGCCGTTGTCGACCATGGGGCGACGGGTAAACGGGGTGAGCCAGACCGCGCCGACACCGAGCTCCTTCAGATAGTCGAGCTTTTCCGTGATGCCGCGCAGGTCGCCCGTACCGCTGCCCGTCGTGTCGTTGAAACTCTTCGGGTAGATCTGGTAGACGGCGGTGTTCTGCCACCATTTGTACTCGTTCATCGCAGACCCTTTCCTTTCCCTATTTTTTTCCTATTATCGAGACGCCTTTGTTGTTGTCAAGCCCGCAAGCGAACCCCTCCCCTGTAGAACGAGGTGTTCGCGGCAGGGTTTGCTAACAAATATGTCTCTCAGAACGTCAGCACGGGCGTCTCGCCTGCCTTTGCATCCATGCCCGTCGTCTTCTTCATCAGCGGATACTCGCCGGAGTTCGTCACCGCCATGATGACCGTATCCTGATAGCCCGCCTCGTGGATCACCGTGCGGTCAAACGTCACGAGCGGCGTTCCTGCCTTCACGCGGTCGCCCATCGCGACGTGCATCTCAAAGCCTTTGCCCTCGAGCTTCACCGTATCCACGCCGATGTGGATGAGCATCTCTGCGCCGTTGTCCATGCGCAGACCCTACCGCATGACGGCTGTCCTCCATGACCATCGTCACCTCGGCATCCGCCGGTGCAACGACGACACCTTCCGTCGGCTCGACGGCAACGCCGTCGCCCATCATCTTCTGCGAGAACATCTCATCCTTGACCTCGCTCATATCGATGACATGTCCCGTCGTGACCGCGTTGATCGCGACGGATTTCTCCGTGCCGACCGCCGTCTCTGCCGCATCCGATGCGGGGGCGGTGAGCAGTGCCTCAAAACGCTCGCGGATCTGCGGCACTGAGAGTCCAACAATGACTTGGAATGCGTGACCGTTGCGCACCAGACCGTGTGCGCCTGCATCCGTAAAGGCAACCGCCGGGGCAACGCGCTCGGGGTCGCTGACCGTGACGCGCAGACGCGTTGCACAGTTCGTCACGTCGACGATGTTCGACGGGCCGCCGAGCCCTTCGAGGAATGCCTTTGCCTTTACATCGCGCTCATCGAGCTTCATGCTCGGCGCAGCGGCACCGTCCGCAGCAGCACCCGCCTGTTTTGCCTTGTAGTCCGCCTTCGTAAAGAGCTTATCCTCCACCGCATCATCCGTGCGTCCCGGCGTCTTGTAGTCCTTGTGGATGATGACCCAGCGGAACACAAAGAAGTAGATGACGGTGAAGCACAGTCCGATGACGATCTGCGTGATGTACTCCGTATAGTGATACGGGAAGAGCGGGATCCAGTTCTGCACGAAGCAGTCGATCAGACCGCCGCCGAAGTTCCCCGAGAGTCCAAAGGAGTAGAGGGTCGCCGACAGCGTTGCCGAGAGCAGCGCGTGAATCAGATAGAGCAGAGGTGCGACAAAGAGGAAAGTGAACTCCAGCGGCTCCGTGATGCCGCAGAGCATCGCCGTGATCGTCGCGGGGATGAGGAGCGCCGCCGTCTTTTTCTTCTTCTCAGGTTTGGCGCAGACATAGATCGCGAGAGCCGCGCCCGGCAGACCGAACACCTTGCCGCTGCCGTGGAGGGCGAAGCCGCCCTCGGGGAAGAGGTCACGCAGGCTCTGCGTGCTCGTCATGAAGTCGTTGATATGCCCGAGCCAGTAGCCTGAATGCCGCCGTCCACAATCGCGGGGCCGATACATGAACGGGCAGATAGATGAAGTGATGCAGACCGGCGGGCAGGAGGATTTTTCTCCGAGAACGTGTATGCCCAGACGCCGACGATGCCGCTGGTCTTGAGGAAAAACTGAAAGTGCTCGATGGCGTGCTGAACGGCAGGCCAGACAAAGCAGAAGATGAGTGCCATCGGGATCATCACGACGAAGCCGATGGCGACGACGAAGGCAGGTCCCTTGAAGATGCCGAGCCAGTCGGGGATGTCCGTGTCATAGAAGTGGTTGTGCAGGAACGCCGTGCAGCAGGCGATAAAGATCGCACCGAGCATGCCCATGTCGAGCGTCTTGACGTTGGCGATCATCGCGAGTCCCGTGCCGGGACCCTGCTGCCTGACTGTAGTCCACGCCGAACATATCCGCATGGAGCGTGAGGAAACCTGCGATGAAGTAGTTGAACAGCATATAGATGACGAACGACTCCATCGCACAGCGTGCCGGCTCCTTCTTTGCGAAGCCGATCGGCACGGCAATGGCGAAGAGGATCGGCATCTGTGCGAAGACCGTCCACGCACCCTGTTCGACCACGTACCAGAAATCGTACCATACCGTACCCTGCGCGGCGATACTGCCGAGCAGCCCCGTGTTTTTACATACGATGGACACCGCCACCGTGAGACCGAAGAACGCGAACAGAATGACGGGCGTATACATCGCGCCGCCGAACCGCTGCATGTTCTGCATGATGACATCCTTGCTGAGTGCCATGTGCTTTCTCCTCCTTAACCCATTCCGCAACGACATTGGATCAGCCATAATCCGTTATGTCTACGATAATGCAAAAACGCCGCGAAAGCAATAGCTTCGCGGCATTCGGGAGCGATATACAGAGGTCGTACCGAAGTACACGGCGTGAAATTTGTTACATCCCGGCGCATTCCTCCGCATAGAGCCGATAGTGGACGTACCAGATCTCGAGCAGGAGGAAATAGGCGAGCATGGACTTGAACTGGAGACGCGCCTCGTTCTCGGGCAGATTGAACTCTGCGGGCATGACGTAGAGGTTCTCCGTGGAGCGGCTCGCGAGCGTATTGTGTCGCATCTCCGTGATGGAGAGGACGGGAATGCCCTTCAGGTTCAGCTGCTCCGCAAACTCCACCGTGCGCGCCGACTCGCCCGAGAGCGAGATGAAGATAAAGAGATCGTCCGGCCCCGCCTCCTGATAGACGGAGTAGAACTCCTCGCGTCCCGCGATCTCATAGATAAAGATATTGTCATAGAAAAAGAGCCGTTTCAGCTCCTGCATCACGTTCGTCTGCACGTAGCCCGAGGCGTAGCCAAAGACGCGGTGCGCCCCGTTCATCAGGCGGCTCGCCCGCGTGTAGTCGCGCTGCATCAGCGCGCGCCACGTCTGATCGTAGAAACCGCTGAGCGCCGTGCGGACATCCTGCGGCGGCACAGCGGCAGGAGCACCCTCCATGCGCATGACCGCCTTCATCTCGCCGAACCCGTCAAAGCCGAGCTTTTTGCGCAAAGCGTACGACCGATGCACTCGAGACAGCACACGCCCGTGCCAGCTCATGGATGGAGGCACGGCTCGCCGCCGCGCGGTTGGCGTCGATGTAACGCCAGATGCAGCGATCCGCCTCACTCAGTTCACGCAGGTGCGCATTGATTCGCTCCGTGAGCATGGCGCATCCCTTTCATCTCATACATTTCTTTCATTATAGCACAGATTTCGTTCACGGGCATGGTGACAGAAAAGAATGACTTCATGACATTTGTCATGAAAAAAACCCTGAAAAAGAGGTGACATATCTCAGATGACATTATTTATCGCAGTAATTATAATATGAAAAAAAGTAATCATCTGCTTTCTAAGATCAAGGGGGATTTCATCATGGAGATCGCATTCTGCCGCATCGACGACCGTCTGATCCACGGACAGGTCGCAACGGTCTGGACAAAGATGACGGGCTGCAACCGCATCATGTGCGTCAATGACGATGTGGCGCAGGACGAGATGCGCAAGAAGCTGCTCATTCAGGTTGCCCCTCCGGGCATCAAGGCGTATGTCGTTCCTGTGGACAAGGCTGTTGCTGCGTACAAGGATCCGAAGTACGATTCCTTCAAGACGCTCTTTCTCTTCACGAATCCTGCGGACGTTGTGCGTGCGGTGAAGGGCGGGATTCCGTTCAAGTCCGTCAACCTCGGCGGCAAGTGCTTCAAGGATGGCGACACGCTTATCTCACAGGCGGTTGCCGTCAACGCAGAGGATGTCAAGGCCATCCGGGAGCTCCTCGATATGGGAATTGAGGTGGAGATTCGTAAGCTGTGGAATGAGCCGAAGGGCGACGTCATGGAGGCGCTCAAGGCAAAGGGGCTTGTTTAGCCAAGATTGGACATAGGAGGTAACGTATATGGATACAGTACAGTTTGTCCTGCTCATCGCCGTTGCGGCGCTCACAGGCATGGCAAGTGTGCTCGATGAGGCGCAGTTTCACCGTCCGCTGATTGCCTGCACGCTCGTCGGACTTGTGCTCGGCGATGTCACCACCGGCGTCATTCTCGGTGGAACGCTCGAACTCATGGCACTCGGATGGATGAACGTTGGTGCAGCAATGGCTCCGGATGCGGCTCTTGCGTCCGTGGTTGCGACCATCCTCGTCATCGTCGGACATCAGGATATTGCCGCGGGTATTGCGCTTGCGGTTCCGCTTGCGGCGGCAGGTCAGGTGCTCACGATTTTCGTTCGTACGATCACCGTCTTCTTCCAGCATCTTGCGGATAAATTTGCCGATACGGGCAACACCTTCGGTATTGAGATGTGCCACGTTGCAGGTCTTCTTCTGCAGGCCATCCGCGTTGCTGTTCCCGCTGCACTCGTTGCACTCATTGCGGGCACGGATACGGTCAGTGCCATGCTCAATTCGATTCCCGAGGTCGTGACGCGCGGTCTGCAGGTTGCCGGCGGGTTCATCGTTGTCGTCGGCTATGCGATGGTCATCAACATGATGAATGCAAAGTCGCTGATGCCGTACTTCTTCCTCGGTTTTCTGCTCGCCGTTTTCACGAACTTTAACCTCATCGGCTTTGGCGCGGTCGGCCTTCTCTGTGCGTTCTTCCACATCAAAGGACTGGAGCGTGAGGCACAGGCGGCTGCTGCATGTGCTGGCGGCGGTACGGGAAACCCCGTCGATGATGTTGATGATTCAGATCTGATGTGAGGAGACAGGGCAATGACTAAGACATTAAACAAGAAAGATCTTTTCTGGATCTTTGTCCGTTCCAACTTCCTGCTCGGCTCCTTCAACTTCGAGCGTATGCAGGCGATGGGGTTCTGCGTTTCGCTGATTCCTGCGCTCAAGAAGCTCTATCAGGGCGATGAGCTCAAGGCGGCACTCAAGCGCCATCTCGAATTTTTTTCAACACGCAGCCGTTCCTTGGTGCTGCGATCATGGGCATCATCGCCGCGATGGAGGAGAAACGTGCGAACGGTGCAGACATCAGTCAGCAGACACTCTCCGGTGTCAAGGTCGGTCTTATCGGACCGCTCGCCGGCGTCGGCGATCCGATCTTCTGGGGCACGCTGCGGCCTGTTCTTGCTGCACTCGGCGCAGGGCATTGCACTCACGGGCAGCATTCTTGGACCGATCATCTTCTTTGTCGCATTCAATGCCCTGCGCCTTCTGACCCATTGGTACGGTGTTATGTATGGCTACTCCAAGGGCACGGAGCTCGTCGAGGGCATCGGCGGCAACAAGATGCGCTATCTCACGGAGGGCTCATCCGTGCTTGGACTTCTCGTCATGGGCGCACTCGTTGCGAAGTGGACGACGGTCAATATGCCGCTCGTACTTTCGGAATATGTGAACGCAAAGGGCGAGGTCGTTGTGACGACAGTGCAGTCGATTCTCGACAGCCTCATGCCCGGGATTGTTCCGCTTCTCATGACGTTCGCCTGCATGTATCTCCTGCGGAAGGGGCGTCAATCCGCTCATCATCATTCTTGGACTCTTTGCCATCGGCATTGTCGGTTATGCCATCGGCCTGCTTGCCTAAACAGTTTGGGGGTTGCTCTGCGAAGAAAAATTCGTGCGGCAGCCCTTTTGATATATAATGGAGGACGGATGGATAACGGGCATGACGGCTGTGCAGCATCATGCCTTGATGAGAGGAAGCACTGAACAGGAGCCGCATCATGCAGAAAAGGATTGTCATGGCGATGGGGACTGCTTCTCGTCGTCCTTCTCACGGGACTCGCCTGTGCCCAGTTTGCCCGGACGGATCACTCCGCACGCGGGAACGAGATGCGCACGAAGTTCGGCGCCGTCTACATGACGACGAACAATCCCTTCTATGAGATCATTGATGAGGAGATCCGCACCGTGGTTGAGAACAACGGCGATGTCCTCATCTCGCGCGATCCTGCCCTCAATGCCGATCGGCAGATTGAGGAGATCCGTGCGCTCATTGCGGAGGGGGTGCGGGTACTCTTCATCAATCCCGTTGACGGTACGCGAATGAACGATGTGCTGCGTGACGCACGTGCCGCCGGCGTCATTGTGATCGCTATTGATACGAATATTGCAGCGGGGAGCGATGTTGCCGCAACTGTTGTATCGGACAATTACAATGCGGGGCGGCAGTGCGCCGCACATTTGCTTGCACATGCGGACGGCGCACGCATCGCTCTGCTTAAACACGCCGAAGCTCGCTCGGCGGAGCAGCGCATAGAAGGCTTTCGTGCGGAGATAGCAGAGCATCCGTCCTTTCAGATTGTCGCGGAGGCGGACTGCAGCGGACAACTCGAGCGCGCCATGCCCGCCATGGAGAAAATGCTCATGGAGCATCCCGAGATCGATACGGTCATGGCTCTGAACGATCCCGCTGCGCTTGGCGCGATTGCAGCACTGCAGAGTGCAGGGGCGTATGCCGGGGGATACGATGGTGTACGGTGTGGACGGCGTGCCGGAGAGTCGGGAGCTCATCCGCACGGGCTGGATGACGGCGACCGCTGTGCAGTCGCCGCGCGGTATCGGTCGTATGGCGGCAGAGGAGGCATATCGCATCCTTTTCGGGGAGTCGGCAGCTGATATCGACCTGCCGACACGTCTCCTGACACGCGCAAATATGGATGAAAAATGACGACGGGGGTGGGACTGAATGGCGGCAGAGGAGGTTCTGCGCACCGTATATGGGCGCGTATTTGGCGAGATGCACGGACTGCTCTACGCATACAACGCTCTCGTTATCGCTCTGCTGAGCGCCTTTCTCTGTCTGACGCAGTATAAGATCTACACGTCCATGAGCGCATACGCGTTCTTGAAACAGGTGGAGCACTTCCTCCCCTCGTGAGAGCTGCCTGCTGACGGCGCTGTCCTTTCTCATGCTCGTCCTGTTCGGCGGGCTCTACCGCATGGATCACTCGGATCGGCGGCCGCGTCTCTATCTCCTGCTCATGCTTGAGATTGCCGCGTGCATGGCACTGATGCGCGGCGTAAACTTTGCCTATGACGGCGTCGTCCTGCTTGTTGTCGCAGATCTGATGCAGCGTTATGAGGGACATCATCGAGCCTATTTCCTGATTGGCGCGCTCGTTGTTCTCTACCTCATCGCGAATGTCAATCTCGCACTCTACCAGACGAAGGTCATCCCCTTTGAGTCCTACGTCGCCTATTATAACAGCGAAACACAGAGCATCCTGCGCGCTCTTCGGAGCGCCTGTTCTTCGCTGAACACGATCCTCTTTATCTCCTACATCGTCCTGCTCATCCGGCACAAGAATGAGGAGCGTGCACGCATTCGTCTGCTCAATGAGAAGCTCGAGGAGGCAAACCAGCGTCTCCGCGCCTATGCCATCCATGCGGCACACATGGCGGAGACGCGTGAGCGCAACCGCCTCGCGCGGGAAATCCACGATACGCTTGGACATGCACTGACGGGGATCACTGCAGGGCTGGACGCCTGCATGGTGACGCTGGACTCGTCTCCCGCATTCACGCGTGCGCAGCTTGCGCGCATCCGTGATGCGGCGCAGCATGGCATTACGGACGTGCGCCGCTCGATGAAGAAGCTGCGCCCCGATGCGATGGAGAAGCTGCCCTTTCAGGAGGCGATCACTGCCATGACGCACGATTATGCACAGACGTCGGGCATGGAGGTTTCGCTCGATGTACAGAAGTGGCCGGCGAATCTGCGTGAGGATCAGGAGGATGTCATCTACCGCGTCCTGCAGGAGAGCTTGACGAATGCGCACCGGCACGGACAGGCGAAACACGTGCACATCACCATCGGGGAGCAGACGGGGATGCTCTGCATCTGCATTGTCGACGACGGTGTGGGCTGTCCAAAGGTGATACCGGGCTTCGGCCTGCGTCACATGCAGGAGCGCCTCTGTCTCCTGCATGGCACGGCGGCGTATCGGAGCGGAGCGGGATTTACCGTGGATGTCACGATACCGCTCAGCGGGGAGGAGACTGTATGATCCGCATCATGATAGCTGACGATCAGGAACTGATACGGGAGAGCCTTAAGATCGTACTTGAGATGAATGAGGATATGGAGGTTGCGGCGATGGCGTCGAATGGGCGCGAGGCGCTTGCTGCTCTCGCGAAGATGCCCATCGATATTATCCTCATGGATATACGCATGCCGGAGCTTGACGGTGTGCTCTGCACGAAAGCGGTCAGGAGCGATATCCCGACGTGCGCATTATTATCCTCACGACGTTTGATGATGACGACTACGTTTACTCCGCACTGAAATACGGGGCGAGCGGATATCTGCTCAAGGGCGGGAGCGTGCAGGGAGCTGGCGGATGCGATCCGCATCGTTGTCTCCGGTGGGAATATCCTCAACCCCGATGTCACGAACAAGGTGGTGAAACTCTTCAGCCAGATGGCTCATGGCTCCTATGTCGCGGAGACGGATCTGCAGGGCCTGCAGGATCTCAGCCACACGGAGCGCAGCATTGCCCAGCTCGTCGGGCGTGGCCTCTCGAACAAGGAGATCTCTGCTGCGCTTTCACTTTCGGAAGGCACCGTCCGCAACAGCCTCAGCACAGCACTCTCAAAGCTGAATCTGCGCGACCGCACACAGCTTGCACTCTGGGCCGTGCAGATCGGACTCTCGCAGATGAAGGAGGGCGGGGATGGGTGAGATTCACGCGCAGCGAAAAATCGCTTTCGTCCTTCTCGTGCTCCTCATTGCTGCGCTCCTTGTCACATGGCTGGTACAGCGCAGCAGCCCCGTCCTGACCGTCGGCATCTTTGCGGGCAGCAATTGGGGCGTGCCGCAGGGCGAACCGTATGCCGTCATTGATCGGGCGATTGAAAAGTTCGAGGAGAGGCATCCGGGCGTTCGTGTCGTTTACGTGAGCGGCATACGCCGCGAGGACTATCCGGAGTGGCTTGCCGCGCAGTTCTTGAAAGGAGAGGAACCCGATGTTTTTCTCCTGCCGACCGAGGACTTCGAACTCTACGCGGAGCGCGGTGCACTTATGGAGATCACTCCCTTTGTGGAGGGCGATGCGGAGTTTTCCCCAGAGCTCTATGATCGTGCGGCATTTCAGAATGGACAGAAGGATGGACGCTCCTACGCACTGCCCTGCGAGAACATGATTACCCTCATGTTCGTCAACAAGACACTGCTCGCACATGAGGGGCTCGCCATGCCGCCGCTGGACTGGACGTGGGCGGATTTCTGCGCACTCACGCCAACTTACGAAGGATACGGACGGCGACGGTGTGCCCGATCAGTTTGGCTATTACGACTATACATGGGAGCAGGCGGCCGTGGCGAACGGCGTCCGTCTCTTTCGGGAGGATGGAAAGGCTTCGTATTTCGCCGATCCGCGCATGGAGGAGACGGTGCGCTTCATCAAGGAGCTTGAGGGAACACACGCGGGGTATAAGGTCACGGCGCATGACTTTGATATGGGGCGTGTCGCGTTTCGCCCGTTTACCTTTGCCGAGTATCGTACGTACAAGCCCTATCCATGGCGCGTGAAGAAGTACAGCTCGTTCGAGTGGGACTGCATCCCGCTTCCTGCAGGACCATCGGGCGGCAATATCACCACAATGGACAGCCTGCTCGTGGGGATGAGCGCACGTACGCAGCGGCAGGAACTCGCATGGTCGTTGATGAAGATCCTGACCTCCGATCCGGAGATACAGGCGATGGTGCTTGAGAAGTCGCACGCCCTGCCGGCGCGGCGTGATGTCATTCGGTCGCGTGCAGCAGAGGAAATTTTTCTCTGGGATGCAGGGGAGAATGCGATGACGGCGACCGATGTGAGCGATGCTATGAGTGCTGCTGTCACCCCGTACCGCTTCGAGCGGCGTGCGGAGGCAATGCTCTATGCCGACCGCGAAATCACGGCGATGATCGAGAAGCCGCCGCCGTTTCACAACGCGCTCAACCGCCTGCAAAAGGAGATCAATGCAATTTTGCAGCAGTGAAGTAAGGAAGAGTGAATAGGGGCGAATGTATGGACTATAAAATCGTTTTCTCGGATATTGACGGCACGGTGCTCACCTCCGATCACCACGTTCTTCCGCGCACAGCGGCAGCGATACGGGAGATCACGGCAAAGGGCGTTCCATTCGCGCTGGTCTCAGCACGGATGCCCGAGGCCATCGCTCCGGTCGTGGAGGAGATCGGGGTGCGCACTGCTGTGATCAGTTACAACGGGGCTCTCGTCATTACACCGGACGGGACGGAGATCCACGATGAACGCATGACGCGCGCGCATACGGAGGCCGTTCTGCACCGCGTTACTGCGCAGTATCCTGCGGCATCCATGAATTACTATGCGGGACATACATGGTACGTGCGTAATCGCGATGACCCCGAGGTGCGCAGAGAGGAGGGGATTACAACGGTCACGTCCGTCACCGCGGATTTTGCGGCATTGACGGCGGCCGGGGTTCTGCCGAACAAACTCTTTGCCATGGGGGCGCCCGCGCTGATCGAGCGCATGGAGCGGGAGCTTTCGGAGACCTTCCCGGAGCTTTCTATCATGCGCTCCCTGCCGCATCTCTTGGAGATCATCGAACGCTGCGTATCAAAGGCGGCGGGGATCGAGGTGCTGCTCAAGCATTACGGGATTGACCGCACGGAGGCGCTTGCCTTCGGCGACAATTACAACGACGTTTCGATGCTGCGCTGCGTCGGACACGGCGTCGCGATGGGCAATGCCCCCGAAGAAGTCAAGGGGATTGCCGCAAGCGTTACGGAGGCGAATGATGCCGACGGCATCTATCACTTCCTGAAGAAAATTGATATGGTGGATTGAGAGGGGTATGCAAGATGTTTGGAATCATTGTTGGAACGCATGGGAAGTTTTCCGAGGAAATCGTGACGTCCTGCGAGATGATCTGCGGGCCGCAGCCGAATGTGCGCGCGGTGACGCTCGTGCCGGGCGAGGGACCCGACGATGTCGTGAAGAAATATGAGGAGGCGATTGCGGCCCTTGATTGTGCGGACGGAGTCATTTTCCTCAACGATCTCTTTGGCGGGAGTCCCTACAACGCCGCCTGCCGTCTCGCAGCAAACAATGAAGCGTATGGCATTGTCACCGGAGTCAATCTCCCCATGCTGATCGAGATGGTCAGCGCGCAGCTTGTCGGCGGAGCGTACAATATCCTCGCTCTCATGGAACAGGCGGCAGAGGCGGGAAAGAACGGAACGCAGCTCTTCCATGCCTCGACGATGGGCGATGATGAGGATGACGATCTCTAAAAAGATGCACTGAGTTGGCGGAGCTGAACGGGTCTGTGCTTCTCGGGGCGTTTGTATGAGGCAGTATCAGTGCATACAGATGCCCCCTTTTTTATTGCGCGGAAAATGGTTCTTTGTTATAATGAGAACATTGTATCGAACGGGAGAGGGGCGATGATGTGATACGGCTGATTTTTTTCAGATATGGATGGAACGCTCTTGGATGAGAACGGGCGGCTGCCGGAGGAGTTCGGCGATCTCTATGCGCGGCTGAAGGAGCGCGGCATCCGCTTTGCGCCCGCCTCGGGGCGGCAGTATGCATCGCTCCGGCGAACGTTCGCCCCGTGGAAGGACGAGCTGATCTTCGTCGCGGAGAACGGGACGATGGTGATGGAGGGCGGCAGGGAGATCTTTTTCGAGCGGGATTGAGCGGTCGCTTGTGCTCGATGCGCTGCGGACGGGCATGGAGCTCCCCGGCGTGCACATGGTCATGTGCGGGAAAAAGAGCGGCTACATGTTGTCACGCGACGATGTACCGGCATTTCGTCATGAGCTGGATCAGTACGTTACAGTGTCGTCGGTCGTAGAGGACTTCGCCGGCGTAGAAGATGTCCTGATAAAAATCTCGCTCTGCGATCTCACAGGGACACGCCGAGACCTCTATACTGCCGACGATGCAGCAGTACAGAGACCGCCTGCAGGTCACGCTCTCGAGTACGAAGTGGATCGATCTCTTTAACCTCGGTGTCAGCAAGGGGCGGCCGTCGCGCAGATTCAGCGGCAGCTCGGTATTGCGCCCGAGGAGTGTGCGGCATTTGGTGACTACGACAACGATCTTGAGCTGATGGATGCCGTGCACTACAGCTTTGCGATGGAGAACGCCCTGCCCGCCGTCAAGGAGCGTGCGCTATCGTGCGCCGAGCAATCGCGAGCACGGTGTGATAGCGGTCTGCGAGCGCATTCTCGCGGGCGAGTTTGACTGAGGTGTAATATGCGCTTTGACTATCACATGCATCTCGAGTACGGCTCGTATGATGAGGGACTACGCGGAGGGATTCTTCCGTGCGGCAGAGCAGCGCGGCGTCTATGAGATCGGCTTTTTCGGAGCACTCCCATACCTTTCCCGAGTTCGAGCAGCTCTACTATGACGATCTTATCTTGGACGACAGTGCTGTGGGGCAGTTTCAGCGGAAATGGCTGAAAAAGAACAAGTTCAAGTACACGCTGGACGAGTATTTTTTTCCTTTATTGAAAAGCTGCGGAAAAAACACAAGGTGCGCGCGGGCATCGAGGTGTGTAATTTTCGCGATCAGGCGGCGGTCGCAAAGATTCTCTCCGCCTATCCGTTTGACTATGTGATCGGCTCGGTGCACTTCCTGCACGGCTGGGCGTACGATACAGAGGCGATCGTGGCGGAGTGGGACAACCATCCGCTGACGGAGATCTACGAGTGGTACGCGGAGAGGCGGAGCATCGCGGCGGCACATCTCTACGACGTGCTCGGGCATCCGTTCAACATCCGCCTGTACCGTCACTTTCCGACGTTCGATGTGACGCCGTATCTTGAGCGCGTGGCGGCGGCGATGGCTGCGGCGGACATGATCGTCGATCTCAACACGGGGACGTACTATCGCTATCCCGGTCACGAGTTTTCGCCGTATCCAGACTTTTATGCGCGCGGCGCATGCGCACGGCCTGCCGCTCATCACGACCTCGGATGCGCACAAGCCCGAGGACTGTGCGCGCTATAATGAGGAGGCGGTGCAGTATGCCCGCTCCTTTGGCTATACGGAGCAGATTCACTTTACGGGCGGGCGCACGCGTGAGAGCGTCCCGCTGATCTGATGCACAGTGACAAGGAATCGCTGATAAAATGAAGTCCGTCAGATTGGCGTAGATTTTTCGTCCGAACGAGGTGGAAAAACCGGACGCAGAGTGGTGCTCTGTGGAGGATTTTTCCGCCGAAGTGCGGGCAAAAAGATGCGTCAAGATGGCGCGGCTGAATTTATCAGTGCTTCCACAGAGAGGAGAGCAACGGATGAATGCAGTGAGATCATTTTGGCTGGGGGCGGCGACGCTCCTTCTTTCCCTGTTCATGTTCTGCCCTGCGGTGCTTGCCGACGACGGGCAGACGTGGGTCTGGCTGAGCTCGAACGACAAGTACTCGAAATACTAGCGCCCGCCTCTGTCCGCATCGCCCAGAGCGTGACGACGAGCGACGGCAGGGCGGTGGCGACGGAGATCGAGGCGGAGATCAAGACCTCGTTCAGCTATGAGGGCGCGGAGGAGACCATCCGCAACTACAAGATCGACCACGTTATCTCCAATCCCGCGCAGCTCTCGTACTCCGTTGCACAGGTGCGCGTTGTGCCGCAGAGCCGCACGCTGCAGTACCTCGGCGAGACGTTCTACGACAGCGCCGGCAAGGTGCTCTGGTCGAAGGGCGAGGGCAAGGAAAAGGAGATGAACTCCCAGCAGTTCGATGAGGAGTTCTAGCAGCCATCATCGACACGGTGTTCCATCAGGGGGAGATGCAGCGCCTGCGTGCAGATAACCGCTGGATACTGCTCTGGTCGGATGAAACATCCGGGGTCAAAACGCAGGTGACGGCAGATACCTCGACCATGCGCCGCATGGGGGACAATCTCGTCTTCTGGGCATGGACGGAGGTGCGTGGTGCCGACGGCAAAGCGATGGAGATCAAGTTCGACAAGCGCGCGGTCAACCTGCCGCAGGGCACGGAGCGCATCGTCACAGGACGCTACTGGTCGCCGCAGGGGGGCTGGCAGGCACTCGATGACGGCTATGAGGGGGCGTACCGCATGATCAATCGTGATGCACCCGAGGAGCGCGGGCTCGTCCGCCTGCGTGCCTTTGCTGACGGCTACAGCACGTGGGTCACGCGCTATCAGGTTCGCTAATGTCCATGGGAAGGGAAAAATATGCCGATTAAGATACCCAACAATTTGCCCGCCGCGAATGTTCTCGAGGGGGAGAACATCTTCGTCATGAACGCGGCGCGCGCGTACAGTCAGGACATCCGTCCGCTGCGGCTGCTCATCCTGAACCTCATGCCGATCAAGGAAGTGACGGAGACGCAGCTCCTGCGTCTCCTCGGCAATACGCCGCTGCAGGTGGAGGCAGACTTCATCTATACGGAGTCATACGTCCCGACGCATACGTCACGCGCCTATCTTTCGGAGTTCTACGGCACGTTTGCCGAGGTGCGCCATAAGAAGTACGACGGCTTCATCATCACGGGCGCGCCGGTCGAGCAGTATGCCTTTGAGGAGGTCGCGTACTGGGACGAGGTCGCGGAGATCATGCAGTGGAGCAAGAAGCACGCCTTCTCGACGTTCCACATCTGCTGGGGCGCGCAGGCGGGGCTCTACTATCACTACGGCATCCCGAAGCACTGGACGGAGAAGAAGATCTTCGGCGTCTATGAGCACCATCGCTGTGTGCAGCACGAGAGCCTCCTGCGCGGCTTTGACGACGTGTTTCTACGTGCCGCACTCGCGCCATACGGAGACGCGCCGTGCCGACGTCGACGCCGTGCCCGAGCTGAGCGTTCTCGCCGAGGGCGATGCGGGCGTCTCACATCATCGCGAATCTGCGGCGGCGGCAGTTCTTCATCACGGGGCATGCCGAGTACGATCCGCTGACGCTGAAGGCGGAGTATGATCGCGACCGCGCGGCGGGGATGAACCCCGACATCCCCGGTGAACTACTATCCGACGACGACCCGAGCCGTCCGCCCGTCGTGCGCTGGCGCAGCGTTGCGCATCTGCTCTTTGCGAACTGGCTGAACTACTACGTCTATCAGGGGCACGCCATACGAGCTGGACAGCCTTGACAACGCGGAGGACTGAGGAGCGGCGAAATGTGCAGCATCCGGAATGTTCAGCGAAAATTCAGCTTTTGGTACTACCATAGTATTCGTTAATAGAACAATACGATGGGAGCGATCGATTTGCAGAAACGATGGGGTGCAGTGCTGGCTTCCTGTGCCGTCCTGCTCATGGGCGTCCGTCCGGCCGATGCGGCGGAGGCGATTCCGAAACACATCTACGAATGGGTGCAGTCCACAGCGCGGCAGGGGCTACTACTTCAACAAGGAATACATCCAGTATGCCGCCGATGCGCACGGCTACATCGACCTCACGAAGATCCTCGTGCCGACGCTGCGCGTCTACGATAACATCCAGATCCAGGATGTCGTCTCAAAACGCCGCTGGCGGATGCTCCCGCTCGATGGGTACGGTGATCTCTCTGGGGCAGCGGAGTACCTTCTGATCGACCTGCGCGCGGGCACGGTGCGCGTGACGGCGCATGAGGATCTGGACAGCGCGTGGGGACGATCTCGCGCGAGGAGAACGCGAAGGAGTTTACCCTCGCCTCCCTCTCGGACAAGGACGTGGAGAAAAAAATTTTTAATGCAATTATTTCTACGCTGCGGCTCATCAGGAGGAGCTGATCCGCCGCTCGAAGGGGATACTGAGCGATGCTGACCGCAAAATACTGGCGGAACGGCAGGAAAAGGCGGCGAAAGAACAGAAAAAAACCGCCAAGCATCCATAAAGCAAGATAAAACAATAAAAGATGGAGCGTCCCACTGAGGTCAAGGGAGGACGCTCTTTTTATTTGGGATCTCTAGCTTTTTTTATAAAAACAAAGTATAATAGGGATGAAACTACTAGGAGGAGGATGTGACGCGCATGACAGACAAGGAATGGATGCAGCACGAACTGAATCGCATGGTGAAGGCCGAGGGCGGAAAGGTCAGCGTGGAGCGCATGACGGAGATCGTCTCTGAGCTCAGCCAGCGTCTGCGTGAGAACCCCAATCTGCCGCGTGAGATGAATACGCTCACGCCGGATGAGCTGATTGCACGCGCACGCAAGGCGTCGGGCGAGGAGCGCTACCGCATTATCAAGCGCGTCCTGCGCATCGAGCCGGAGAACATCACGGCGGCGTGTATGCGCGTCGAGTATCTGGCGCGCAATGCCGATGACCGCGTCCACCACTACGAAGATCTGGCGCGCAAGGCAACAGCGCGTCTCACGGAGGAGGGGCTCTTTGCCGAGGAGAACATCGGCAAGTTCTGGTCGATGCCCCAAGACGAAAGCCCTATATGTTCCTCCGTCTCTCCTATCTGGAGTCGCTGCTCGCAGCACGCAAGTTCCGCCTTGCGGCGAAGGAGTGCAAGGAGATGCTGCGGCTCTCGGAGCACGATGGTCTCGGGCGCCGCTACCAGCTCATGTTCATCTACGCCGCGATGGAGGAGGGCGATGCAGCGATTGAGCTGTATCAGCGCTACGAGGAGGGCGTGGCAATGATGTACCTGCCCTCGCAATGCTCTTCTACCGCCTCGGCAAGATGAAGATGGCGCGCAACTTCCTGAAGGAGCTCGCCGCCGTCAACCTCGATACGGAGGAGTTCTTCGAGCGCGGCGTGCGCGGCGATCTCGCCGAAGCGCGCACCGGGACGCTATGCCGGCTCCTTCGCCATCGGTACGATGGAGGAGTTCGGCGAGGCGGTGACGGACAATGCCTTTGCCTTTGTCGGGATGGACGCATTCTTCGCCTGGGGGCTGAGCGAGCTGCGCGCGGGCGTGGCAGAGGGGGCATAGCACAGGACACGTATCGGCCGGAGCTCTGCTTCTCACGGCGGAGCAGCCTGCGGCAGTGCAGGGATGAGCGGTGCACATGGGGGTGTGCACATCTCGTCCCCGGACTGCTGCAGTGCCGGCATAGCGATTTATTTTGGCGGAACAGATGCAGGGGGGCATCGTTCCGCCGTGCCGATGTAGCAGTGACAAAAGGGGAGGAAATCACGCAAAACGTCAAGTTCTCATCGCAGATCTGGAGTGTTTGGGGAGGCGCGGACGCATAGCCGTGTCATGCCGATGTACGCGGTACCGCGGCGATCGATATGCGGATGCATATTGGCTTTATTGCTCCGGCATCATTGGGAATTACGGGTGACCTCAGCATCGTTTGTTGCATATCTTATCCGCAATTTCTACGTATATGGGGACGATGCCCTCAGCAGAGGGTGAATATGGAGGGGACAATGGGACTCTTTGATGGATTTAAAGGCGGTGAGCCGGTCGACATGGGCATTCGAAGTGCCATCAAGGCCGAGCTCGATCGCCGTGAATGGAGTTATGAGGAGAACGAGGAAAGCGACGAGACGCGCAAGGAAGCCTACTTCATATGCGCAACGAGCTCGAGAATGACGAGCCCGTCACCGTCGTTATCGCCGTGCGCGAGTACAATCACGCGGACGGATTTATCAAGATCAAGATTTATGACATCGCCTATCTCGAGGAAAACGGGAACCGCGCGGAGCTGCTCGCGAAGCTCAATGAATGGAACGCCGAGTATCGCTTTGTGAAGTTCTGCCTCGACGGCGATCGGGATGTGGTCGTCGATATCGACCTGCCGCTCGATCTGCACAACGGTGAGTTCAAACCGGATGCCGTCATCGCAATGATGGCGATCGGGATGCGCGTTGTGGAGCAGGTTCATGAAAGTCTGATGGGACTGTGCGAACGGGGGCACCGCCCGCATGCACAGGCATCGGAATGATACGCACATTGAACGGAGGATTATCTGTATGGGACTTTTTGACGGCTTCAGCGGAAGCGAGGAAGGGCTCAGAAATAGTGCATACGAGGCGATTAAGGCAGAATTTGACAAGCAGGAGCTGAACTACGGCGAGGATACCTCCGAGGATGGTGAGGATCATATCCTGCGCATGCGGCAGAAACTGGATAATGGCAGCGTCGTGAGCATTGCCATCGTGGTAACGGAAAACGGCGATACGAACGACTTCATCAAGATCAAGTATTTTGACCTAGTGCGGCTCGGCGAGAAGGCAGAGCCGACGGTCTTTCATGAAAAACTCAACGAGTGGAACAGCGAGTACCGCTATGTGAAGTTCGTGGTGGACGACGATCAGGATGTCGTGGTGGACATCGATCTGCCGCTCGATCTGCACGTCGGTGCTTTCCAGGTGGAGAGCTTCATGTCGATGGTCGGCGTCGGACTCCAAGTGATCGAGGAGGTCTACCCGGAACTCATGAAGCTGCGGTGGACGTGAGCGCGGCAGATGCGGCACGAATCGCCGCATCCGTGGACAGCAAAAAGAGCTGTAACGCGAAGGATTTCCTTCTTGTTACAGCTCTTTTTTATGTCTCTTAGCCTCGCTTGGTATGATCGATCTGCGGTACTTTTAGCCCCTTGCGCAGATAGCTCTGCTGCAGCTGGTAGATGCTCTGGACAAGACGCTCGCGCTCGCGTGGCGTCAGGGCGGTGAACTCGACGCCGATGTGGTACGTCATGCCGAGGTTCGTCTCGATGGGCGTGGAGCGGCGGATCGCGCCCTCCGTCTCGAGTGTGCCGATATGTGGCAGGTCGGGCACCCGTACGACGACGGGTGTGTTTTCGAGCAGCTCCTCCTCGTGGACGAAGCAGAGCCCGCCGCCGCTGATGTCGATGAGGTGCATCTCGCGGAAGTTCTTGAGACTGCCGTGGTCGCCTGCCAGCTTTACCTCGATGCTCATTGGGATGGGGAACGCGGACGAAGTCGCGCAGCTGGATGCGCTCGGCACTTTCGGGAGGTCGAGATACCAGATGGTGTCAGGGCAGCTGCGATGCCGAACGATAGGCGACGGTGAAGTGATAGACGCAGCCCGGGCCCGTGAGGTGGCATGGGAAGAGATGTCCCGTCGCAGGTGTGTTGACGAACTTTCCGACGGGAATATTGAGACGTACGCTGAGCGCGCCGTTGGGGGCGCCCGCTTCCTGCTCCTCCTCACTGAGTTCGAGTGATCCGTAGTAATCGATGTCCGTTTCGGGATCAATGATATGGATGGAAGCGTCGTGCTTTAATAGTGCAGTGAGCTTTTCTCCTTCGAGTGTCATGGTGTCTGTCCTTTCTGTCGTTCATTCCATTATCATATCGAAAGCAGATTGCACTTCCTTAAAGAGCGCTGATAAATTCAGCATGACCGTCCTGACGCGTTTTTTCACGCTTCGGAGGAACCCCCTGCACCAATCGGGTGGGCTGGCATTTTGTCTGTGCACTTTAAGGTGTTTTTCATGCTTTGACTTTGATACGGGTTCAGGCTATAATAACTATGGAAGTATAGGAAACACTGATAAAATGAAGTCCCTTAGATTGGCGTAGATTTTTCGTCCGAACGAGGTGAAAAACCGGACGCATAGCAAAGGCTATGTGAGGATTTTTCGCCGAAGTGCGGACAAAAAGATGCGTCAAGATGAGGCGGCTGAGTTATCAGTGCTTCCTTTATCCCCATTTGATAGGGGAATGGAGCGCGGTCGTAACTCCGTGGATGGGGACACGCGCACCATGACAAAGGGAATGGGTGAGTGCCATGGCAATGAAGATAGACAGCACGATTTCGCAGAGTACGTCCATGACGATGCCGCGTGCGGCAAGTGATGTGGGCGTGCGCGGCGCAGCGGCGGATTTCGGTACGGAGCTGGCGGATCAAAAAGTCCTCCATGTCACGCGAGGCGATGGATCGACTGCTCGAAAAAGATCGACGAGCAGGGGGCACGGCTCTCGAAGTCGCCGACCTATGAGGAGCTGCGCTCCTATCGTGCGCTCATACAGAGCTTTATCGGCGAGGCTGTCGACGGCATGTACGAGCTGCATACGCAGGGCGGGCTGGGATCGCCTCGGCCGGCAGAAGGTCTATACCTCCGTGCGCAAAAATCGACAAGAAGCTCGAAGAGATGGCGGAGAAGATACGCCTCGGTCAGGCGGATCAGCTGAGCATCATCGCGAGCCACGACGCCATACGCGGGCTGCTCGTCGATCTCTATATGTGATGGCAAAGACGAAGGAAAGTCCCCGCCGCAGCGGAGGAGCGTGAACCGTTCCCCGCGACTGGTCGGACATCCGCGGTCATGCGGCGGTCATCGCCCGCCTGCGTCATCTCGCGGCGGACGGCCGTCTGCCGCACGCCCCTGATGCTCACGGGGACGGAGGGCGTCGGCAAACGCCGCACGGCGCGCGTGCTCGCGCGGACACTGCTCTGCACGGCAGAGGGAGATGCGCCCTGCGGCACTGCGATTCCTGTCGTACGATGGCGGCGGGCGTGCATCCCGACTACTTCGAGGTGAGCCCTGAGTCGCGCGGCAAGAGCGCGGCCATGATCCGTGCCGACGCGGTGCGCGACATCCTCATCGCGGCGAGTGAGTCGCCGCGAGTGCGGATCGCCGCATCATCCTCATCGACGATGTGCACTGCATGAATGAGGTCGCGGCGAACCGCCTGCTCAAGACGCTTGAGGAGCCGCCCGCGACGGTGCTCTTTCTGCTCGTGACGAGCGCGTGGGATGCCGTCCTGCCGACCATTCGCTCCCGTGCGGTGCGTATAGCCTTCGGCACCGTGCCGCGTGCGGAGATCGCAGCGGAGCTGCAGGGGCGCGGCATAGAGGCGGCGGAGACCATCGCCGCCCTCGCGGACGGCAGCATCGGGCGTGCCGAGCGGCTCGCGGCGGAGGGACTCTCCTGCGCGACGATGCGCTCGCCTTTCTCACCTCCCTCAGCGCGCTGCGCGTCGAGGAGCTGTGGACACGCGCGAGGAGCTTGGCGCGCGTCCCTATGAGGAGCGCAGTGCGTGGCTCGGCTATCTGCAGATGGCACTGCGCGACCTGCTCGTCCTGCGTGAGGGATGCGGGCGCGGAGCTGTACCACGGAGACCGCCGCGCCGACCTGACGTCACTCCTCCCCGCGATGCCGCGGACGCGCGTCCTCGCGCTCATGGAGGAGGCGGGGACGCTTCTGCGCCGCTTCGGTGCGAATGTGAACCCTGCCTTGCAGGCGGAGGCGTTCTTTCTGCGTGCACGGCAGGCGGCGCAGGATTGAGATGAAGAGATGCACTTCATGGGGGGGTATATCTCCACTCTGTTCTCCCGCAGTGTGGGAGATGGTAAAGTGAAGGAAATTTTTCGCATAAGTCTGAAATAGTGCGCCCTTAGCCCCCCTGCAGAGCGGGGGAGGGGACCTCGGAGCGTGGTGGGGCACTCTTATACCCTAGGAGGAACACTTGCAAACGGTTGTTGGTGTCCGCTTCAAGTCGGCGGGCAAAATCTATACATTTGGACAGGGACGGCTCTCGCTCGCCGAGGGCGACTACGTCATCGTGGAGACCACGCGCGGCATGGAGTGCGGCAAAGTCGTCGTCGCGCCCCACGATGTCCCCGATGAGGCGGTGCCGCCGCATCTGCGCGTCGTACATCGCCGCGCAGATGCCTCCGACCGCGCCCGCGTCGAGGAGAACCGCGCGCGAGAGATCGAGGCGCGTACGGTCTGTGAGGAGAAGATTCGGCAGCTCGGCCTCAAGATGAAACTCGTGAGCGTCGAGCTGACCTTGACCTCTCGAAGATGCTCTTTTACTTCACGGCGGACGGACGTGTGGACTTCCGTCAACTCGTGCGCGAACTGGCGGGCGTCTTTCCGTACGCGCATCGAGCTGCGCCAGATCGGTGCACGCGACGAGGCGAAAGATGATGGGCGGCATGGGCTGCTGCGGGCGACCGCTCTGCTGTGCCACCTTCCTCGACGACTTCGTGCCCGTCTCCATCCGCATGGCGAAGGAACAGAACCTCTCCCTCAACCCGACGAAGATCTCGGGGATCTGCGGACGGCTCATGTGCTGCTTGAAAATACGAGAGCGAGGGCTACGGCTGCGGCGGCTGTATGCGCATGAAAAGAAAGAGGAGTATGTCCCCGCGCAGAACGACCGTGTCGTCGCCGACGAGGGCGAGGGACGTGTCGTCTCGGTGCATGAGCAGCGGCGGACGGCGACCATCCTCCTCGACGACGGCAAGACACTCGTCTCCGCCTGGGAGGACATCGTCCGCGTGGAGGAGGATGACGAGGGCACGATGCATCCCTCATGCCCGCCGCGCGCGCAGAGCGCCCGCCGCGTGAGCGCGGAGAGCGCAGGCAGCGTCCGGCAAATCGCCGCCGTGAGCGCGGCGAACGCGGAGAGCGCAGTGACCGCCCGCCGCGTCCGTCGGCGAGGAGAGGGCGGAAAGCGGCGGCCGCAGAGCGGACGCCGCCCCCGCCCACAGCAGCGTTCGCCTCGTCCGAATCGTGTCTCGGATGAGTGATCTGCGCCATCCGCAGGAGCGGCTGGACGATCTCTGTACGGGCGGACGGCGCATCATCCAGCGCACGGATCGGTTCTGCTTCTCCATGGACGCTGTCCTTCTCGCACACTTTCCGACACTCACGGGGCGCGAGCGCGTACTCGACCTCGGCACGGGAACGGGCATCATCCCACTCCTCATCGCCGACCATGCGAGCGGCAGTGACGGCGGTCGAGATCGACCCCGTACAGGCGGAGCTCGCCGCACGCAATGCGGAACTAAACGGACTCACGGAGAAAATCACCGTGCGGGAGGGCGACTATCGCGACCCTGCCGCACTTTTTTCGTATGCGGCATACGATATCGTCTTTGCGAATCCACCCTACCGCCCCGTCGGGCGCGGCGCACTCAGCATGGGCGCGCGTGCGGCGGCACGGCATGAGCTCACGGCGACCCTCGCCGACGTCATCCGTGCGGCGGCGTTTGCCCCTGCGCCATGGCGGCAGACTGGCGATGGTACACCTCCCGAGCGGCTCGGCGAGATCATCCCAGCGCTTCATGCGGCGGGGCTTGCCATGAAGCGTCTGCGCATGGTAGCCAGCCGCGCGCCGACCGTCCCGCCGAACCTCCTCCTCATGGAGGCAGTGCGCGGTGCATCGCCCGCAGGAATGCGCCACGAGCCGGTGCTCATCGTCCGCGACGCAGAGGGGCACTACACGGACGAGATTCGCGCTATCTACGGGCAGGAGATGTGAAAAAGAATGGGGTGTCACGCGTGGAGTGCATAAACTTTGATGGTTATGAACAGAACGGGAAAAGAATCAATCCATTCCAATATATTGCAGAGATGCGCAACGAGGACTGTGCGCGTGCTGTTGCTCTTCTCGTGCCGAAGATGCAGATGCACGATTCAGCGATCCATGCATTGATCGACGAGGTGCCGGTACTACGTCTGTGCAGAGAGATTTCCTGCATCGTATTCTCTCGCTACGCCTGCATGAATCACTCGTTCCTGTATATGAACAGATCACGAAGGGGGAAGATGGGCATGTACATTGACGACACGATTTCTTTGCCGGAACATCTGCCCCGCTATCTGCTTCGTGATGTAGAAGTCTTGCAGGAATACTATGACAGTGGAAATGATGCCTACTTTTTATCCCTATCTTGATGCGTTTGAGGCGGGGGTACATCAGTGCTATGCAGATCGACAGATCACAGAGGAGGAGGCGCATCGACTCTTACGTCGCTACGGTATCGGATAAATAGTATTACAATAAAAAAATCTCCGCTGTGGCTGTTGGCCAAAGCGGAGATTTTTCTGTTATTTCTTCCTCTGCCTTTGCCATAAACTTCTGGACGGCAACGGCAAAGCGCGTGTGCGTTCCTGCGCCGATCTCCTCGCGTGCGTCGTACGCCGTGACCTTCAGCGTGACGGCACGTCCGTCCACCGCTGTTACCTCGGCGACAGCGCGCACGTCAGGCACCCACGGGGTCGCTGCCTTGTGCTGGATCGCGATCTCGGTGCCGACCGTCGTCCACCCCTCGGGGCATCCCGCCGCACACAGCTCCGCCGCCGCACGCTCCATCAGCGCCGCCATTGCGGGCGTTGCATAGACCGCGAGCGAGCCGCTCCTGACCGTCGCCGCCGTATTCTCCTCTGTGACCGCACCGTGTACCTCATGCGTTGCCCCAACGTGAACTTTTCGTTGAACTCCATAGCGAACCTCTCTTTCTGAGACCATTTTTTATTATAACCATCTGCGCTGTCGTTGTCGATAGGTAAAGGAAGCACTGATAAATTCAGCACCGCCATCTTAGCGCATCTTTTTTTGCCCGCTTTTTTTGTCGGCAAATCCTCCACATAGCCTCTCGCTATGCGTCCGGCTTGCCTCCTCAAGCGGACGAAAAAAATCTACGCCAATCTGACGGACTTCATTTTATCAGCGATTCCTAAAGAATACTATTGCGAACAAAGCGTCGAAGATTAAGAATAGATATACAACGACGAGATGACCGTTAGGAAATACCTTGCTATATAAAAAATATTCGGTGTATAATTCAAAGTTAAGTGAGTGGACTTAGTCCGACCTAGACGAAAAACAACAGAACATGCGTTTGCTGTGTCGGTCGAAGTGTTTTATGAGGAGGAACTGGATGACAGGATTGAAGGATCGGCAGAGACTGGCGCTCTATGTAGCGCTCGGCCTCTCCGCAGGAAGCGGGCTCACGCTCGACGCATCGACGGCGTATGCGAATCAGTTGGACATTTCGGCGGATAATACGCGGTACGCGAACGGCGTCGATATGGGGGCAACCAACGGCAATAAACTCACCATCGGTGCGACAGGCGGTGACCCAGCGAGATACCGCCACACCGATGGAGCATCCTGTCATTGGCAAGGACGTGGTCGGTGGTATCGCGAATGATGCATACGGGAACGATATTATCATCGAAAGCATCAAGGCAGTCGAGGCGGGCTATGGTCGTGTCTATGGCGCGCATGCGGCAGGGACAGCCGAAGGTAACAGCATCAAGTTTAATGGCGGCGTGGTCAATGAGCTGATCGGCGCAGAGAGCACATCAACCGGTACTACGGGCACACATGGTGCACAGCGTAATATTGTTACTGTCACGGGCGGTACGGTTCACGGGAATGTGACCGGCGGTATCGGCGGTACGTATTCCAGTGTCAATAATAACATAGTATCGATCTCAGGCAGCACGATTGAAGGTCAGGTCAATGGCGGTGCGGGCGGCGATAATGCCGTTGTCACCGGCAACGAGGTTACAATTTCGGGCGGTAATCTGACGACCGTCAACGGTGGTATCGGCAAGAACGGCTCGACGGTCAACGATAATACCGTCACCGTCACGGGCGGTACCTTTGGAGGGGGCAGCAGGATTGTCGGCGGCGAAACGGGAGCGACCTCCACACAATCGAATGCGAATAAGATCATCCTCGGCTCGGAGGAGGTGTGTATACGGCACATCTGGATAACACTGAAATCTGGGGCTCCCGTTACGGTACGGATGGTGTGATTGCAGGAAGTGACGTTGACGAGCGCATTAAGGAAAATACGCTCACCGTCAACGCACAGAATGTCACCGTCGATAAGGTACGCAACTTCGAGAAGTATAAGTTCAACCTCAATAAGGGCGTGGCGAGAGATGCGTCCATGCTGACCGTTGCGGACGCCGATGGTTTTGGCACAGGAGCAAATGTAGCGTGGAGCAACATTGAGTTCGAGTGCCAAGAACTGGATGGGTGTCAAAAACGGAGACGGTTCACATACACATTATGGCAAAGAGTGGCGTTCAGACGCTTATCCAGACGTCGGGCGGTAGTCAACATCTAGTTATTCATAACGAAACGGCTTCACCGCTGACCCGCACAGATGTGAGCGGCGACTTTGAGTATCTTCTTGCGACGGATAACCCTGCCGCCGCCACAGCGGCGAACGGGCCTGTTTCGGTTGCGAAGGTGACGGCGGCGATCAACCGCATCCAGAATGCGAACGCCGTTTATGATGCAACGGGACGCCCTGTTGATGCAGACCATGCTGTTCGCGGCGGCTATTCTGAATTCAGTCCCGCTGAGAAGGACAAGATCTACCATGTGACCAATAACAGACTGACCGTGTCACATCTCCCAATCGGTGGGCTGGATGCCGCATACGGCGGAGAGGTAGCGGGACTTGCGGGCGACGTACTTAAAAATGCACTCACGATTACCAGTACGTTGGATCATACGCCAGCCCCCGGACCACATCGGGAGACACTGACGAACGCCTACGGCGGTGCAATTACGAATGCGGGGAATAACGGAACGGTCGGCGGACTTGGCGATAATGAGGGCAACCGTATCGCGGCGTCTGGTGAGACGACCATTACGAATCTCTACGCCGAGCTATACGGCAGGCACAGCAACGTGCAGGAAATCTTGCTACAATTGGTGGTAATGCCGCGATTGCGAAATCCTATGGCGGCTATAGTGCCCATGCTACCGGTACGGGAACAGTTGAGAAAAACGGCATTTTTGTCGGCGGTGGGACACTGACCGATGTCTATGGCGGCGCCTCTGCTGGCAGTGGAGCGGTGAAGGATAACGTTGTTTCCCTGAACGGCGGAACAGCAGTCAATGCTTATGGCGGCTTTGCGACGGACAGCGCGGCAGTAACGGAGAATCGCGTTGAGGTTCAGGGCGCTGCGGTCAATGGCGAGGTCTACGGTGCAAAGGCGGTAAGTGGAGCGGCGTCAGGCAACAAAGTCTTTGTTCGTAGCGGAACAGTCAAACAAAAAGTTGTTGGTGCAGAGACAACGACGGGGAATGTCAGTGGCAGCCATGTGTTTGTCACGGGCGGCACGATTGGCACACCTGCGACGGGCAGTGCGCCTGCGCTACTGGCAGCGTTATGGGGGCACAGAGTGCCGATGGCAACGTTGACGGTAACTCCGTCACCATCACGGGCGGCACGATCGTTGGTACAGTCCATGGCGGCGCGGCGATAGGCAGCGGCAATGTGACGAACAATGCGGTCAACCTCGGCAATGAGGATAATCACAACCTCCGCAATGCGAATCTTTGCGGCTGCCGAGCTCATCGGCAGGATAAAAGGAACCGGCACGGCGTCGGGGAATGCGCTCAATGTCTATGCCAAGAATGCAAATGTTCACGCCGTCAGTGCGCTTTGATACCCATCACTTCATCCTTGATCGTGCGATTACTGATGGCGCGACCATGCTGTCGATCACGGAGGGCGGCTTCGGTCGGGAGATCGACTGGAATAGCGTCGTGGTCGAAAACGAGCCTACAATGATGAAGGACGGTAATCCCGGCGGCAGAGTTATCCTTGCTAAGGACGCGTCGTCCGACAAGCTCAGATTGCGGGCTATGCGAAACGCGATATGTCGGTGGGCAATATCGAGCATGTTGTTGAGTTGGAGAGACCCGACGGAGACGTCGACAGGACATTTCGAGGCAGAGAGACTGCTCCTCACCTATGCGAAGTTCAAAGATAATACGTGGACGTACGACGGCGCAGACAGCAGCCCGACGAGTGAGTCGAACGAGGTGTTCGGCGGTATCTCCCATATGGGGCACACGACGGATAACAACGTGCTCACAGTGACAGCTGTTCCTGATGGAGGACTTGCGGCGGCATATGGCGGAAGACGGCTGCAGGTGCAGCGAACTCCACGAATAACCATGTCAACGTGATAGGGTACGCATCCACAGACTGCAGTGCTGACCGGCGGTATCAAGAATGTTTACGGCGGCTACACCGTCTCTGACTATGCCGAAGATACGAACGAAATGCCATCGCAGGTGTCGCCGCAGGAAATGAAGCTGTTGTCTACGATGGAACGGTGTCCGAAGGTCTTTATGGCGGCTACGCCAAGGGCGTTAGGGCAAGGCGCGGAGCAACAAGGCGGTCGTGGGCGGCGGCAGCGTCGCGACTGTCTATGGCGGTATCGCCACGGAGAATGGCGGTGAGGCGACCGAGAACCAGCCGAGATCTATGGCGGCACGGTGACGAATGTCTACGGCGGTGCTGTGGACAAGGTGGATGCTGCGGCGACGAAGAACAAAGTTCAGGTGCGCGGCGGCAGGGTGACGGGCGAGGTCGCAGGCGCACGTGTCGTAGTACGATACGACGCTCACGGCAACGCATACGCTCTCGAACGGAAATAATCGTGATGCTCGGCTCGGAGGAGCCGACCCGCGCGTTGGACATGAACGTTGCAGGTGCGTCCATCTATGGACGGACTACCGTGACGTGACGTCGGGCGTGGCAGGCACACCGGCGCTGACCTTTGACAGCGCCAGCGACCAGATCAAAGATAACGAGCTGATTGTCACGACGACGGGGGTATCTGCGAAGAAGGTTCGCAACTTCGATTCGTATACCTTTGTCCTCGGCGACAATTTCGAGAACAAAGATACGATGCTCACGCTCACCGAGGCAGGCGGATTTGGTACAGTCTCGAATGCACCATCGAATCCTGCTGTGAAGGTTGATTGGGGAAGGTCAAAGGCAAATACCTCCAAGTTGACGGATCGGCGCGGCGGGGGCATTCACGGCAGGAATAACTCACACTGATGCGGGAAGTCGTACCGGGCACAGGAACAACGATCTCCCTATCCCAACGAGCTCGCCTTCGCGAACTATACAGATACGGCAGGGATCGCAGAGATCGACCGCGTCTACGAGAAGAAGATGACGGCAGATGGCGCACCCGCTGCTGCAGGCTCGACGGATAGGTTGGCAAACAAGGTACTGCTTGAGCTGAACCGTTTCCGCAACGATGAAGTGACTCATGACGGTACAGCAACACCAGCGTCTGCCGAGGTATACGGCGGCTACTCCGGCTACGATCATACGGAGAGAGACAAGGATGGGCATGATATCACTGTCGGCACGACAACCGAGAGCAATATACTGAACATCACGGGCGTTGCCAATGGTACGCATGATCTCAAAGCATTCGGCGGTTATTCGGCGGGTGCTGCTAGCGGTCTCGGTGAACAATATTGTTAATGTCGAGGTAGATGAATTGCCCAATCATGTGGCGTCAGGCGAGCTGTACTCTGTTTATGGCGGCTATGCAAAAGGCGCAAATGCTGGCATTATATCTGGCAACACGGTGCGTTTCTCGCAGGGAGCAACCCTCAAAGACCTCATGGGCGGTTACATTGATTCGACAAATCTGCCTGCGGAACGACACTTCCGACATCGGATGTCGTCGATAACCATGTGATTATCACAGGCGGCAAGGTCGGCGGATCGTATCCTCATGGTACCGGCGGTGCAGCGGTCGACTATGTTGGAAGTGTCTATGGCGGACGTACGGACGTACTGGGTAATGCCCGTGAGAATACAGTCTATGTCAACTCGCCTGTCGTGATGAGTACGACGACGCCCACAGAGCGGGATGCGACAAATTGTTGACAAAATGGTCGGTGGCTATGGTGCCACGGCGACAGACAACGATGTCACGATTCTTTCGGGCACGGTCCAGGGCACGGTCTACGGCGGTTATGCAACGACAGCAGGAACGCCGGCAACGACGGGGACATCGCCGACGGCGGAGGTCTCTGCCCTGCGCAACAACAAGGTAACGCTCCGTGACGGCGTCACTGTTACGGGCAATGTCTACGGCGGCTATGCGGATGCTGTGCCGGGCGCGGGCATTGCCGCTGCGACGGACAATACGATTGATCTCTATAAGGCGACGATCAGCGGCGTACTGTACGGCGGTGCGGCGAAGGACAGTGCAAATAACACGGTTGCCAATGGAACGGGCAATACCCTTTCTGTCCGCAGCTTTGGTGCGCAGGCGGGCGACGTCACCGGTGTGCAGAATCTTCACTTCTACATCCCGGCGGGAACGACAGGTGCATCTGCTGCAACTGCGGGGACGATGCTCACGCTGAACAATGTGACGCATGATCTCAATGCGGGCGGGGAGAAAGATCTGAGCAATGTCAACATCGGCGTTGCTTTTGCAGGCAAACCGCCCAAGCCTCAAGGTCGGCGACGCGGTCAGCCTGATGAAGGTATACAAGGACAATACGACCGACGCGGCACATGCCGTGGCGATCACCTCGGATACGCCGCTCGTCAACAAGACGACGGGAATGCAGGGAATCAGCCTGCGTTACGGCTTCGACCTGCTTACGCGCGAGGCGGAGGCGGCTCCGGCAAGAACAACGAGCTCTATGCGACGGTCACATCCGCATCGATCAACCCCGATACGAAGTCGCTTGCTGAGACGCGTGCGGCATCGCTCGCATTCCTGACCAGCGGTTCCGATCTCCTGACGGATGCTGCGATGACGGCGGCGATGGAGGTTGCGGCAACGCCTGCTTCCGAGTCGCAGGCAGGACGCGCCCGTGTCGACGGCGCACCGAAGGAGTACCGTATGTGGGCGGTGCAGAATGTCTCGTCCATGCGCCTCAACTCCGGCTCGCACGTCGATGCAAAGGGCTGGGAGGCTCAACCTCGGCTTTTGCAAAGCAGCGTGTGTCGGGACGCAATACGCTCACCTATGGTCCGTTCGTCGAGTACGGCAAGGGCTCGTACGACCTCCTATCTGGACGACGGTCTGCACGGCAGCGGCAATATGGACTATCTCGGTGTGGGCGTTATGGCAAAGTCGCAGAGCGAAAACGGTTCGTACGTTGAGGGCAGTGTCCGCGTCGGCCGCGTAAAGAGCGACTATGCTGGCACCATCGACAATACGCATACGACGTACGACAGCAGCAGCACCTACTACGCCGGACATCTCGGCGTCGGACAGGAGAAACAGCTGAAGAACGGCAATACGATTGATACGTATGCGAAGTACTTCTTCACGCATCAGGGCGGCGATACGGCGAAGCTCTCGACGGGCGAGGTCTATGACTTTGACGCGGCAGATTCGCACCGCATCCGCTTTCGGGGACGCGCTACACCTCGAAGAAGGGCGACGCATCGTTCTACACAGGGCTTGCCTATGAGTACGAGTTCGGCAACGATATTGCAGCCTCCTTTGAGGGCTACAATACGCCGAGCCCGAGCCTCACGGGCGGCACGGGCATCCTCGAGTTGGGCTATCGCTTTACCCCGCAGAACGGCCGTGCAACGTACGGCATCCAGCTGATGGGTATGACGGGCAAGCGTCAGGGGCATCTCCGGCGGTGTCCAGATGCACTGGGCGTTCTAATACGTTAAACCATATCGACACAATAAACGAGGGCAGTGATACGATTCCGTATCACTGCCCTCGTTGTATTTGACCGTTCTTTCTTTACTGTGCCGCCGCTTCCTTTTGGTAGAGTGCGGTGAGCGCATCCTGCAGCACCTTGGAGACGTTGAGTTTTTTCTGCTCGGCGAAGGTGTTCAGCCATGCGGGGATGGTGAGATTCTTGCGGATGGATTTACTGCCGTACTTGGCGGCATAGGCATCCATATCGAGGGAGAGGAGACGACGAATCCCTCACCCATCTCGGGGTCAGGGGTGAATGTCCTCAATGCGGCTCGCGGGCGAGCACTTTTTCCCGTCCTCCAGCTCGCCGAGCACCCAGCCCGATGCTGCGTCCTCGCCCATCGCGATTGCCTCAGAGAGGAGTTGCCGCCGGAAACACAGCCGGGGAGATCGGGGACGACAACGGCGTATGCAGATGATTCATCATCTGCATAGAAGATGGCAGGATAGACAAGGTTCATGGTGATCCCTCCTTATCGATTGATGTTTGCACCTTTTAGGATATTTTTACGATGATGTTTGCTAGTGTCACCGGAATGGTTCGGGACAGTCAGTGTTTTGCGATCCCCTCTTTTTGGTATTGGTTATGCGAGCCTTTCGTTCGGACAACTTGCCATCCATGTTTTTGAGGAGTCGGTCAAGTTCGATAAATCGCATCTCATCACCTCTATCTCATTATATGTATCGTGCGCATTTCTGTCCAGAATAAATTTCTGCCCCTCTGTTGCGCGTATGGGAGAATCGTTCTATAATAAGATGCGTCCTTTGCTGGGACAAAAGATTTGAATACGAGGTGATATGCGTGAGTGATACATACAGTGTCGCCATCAGCTATGGCGACGTTCTCGGTTGGATTGATTACGACGGCAGTGCGCACCGTGCGGAGGTTCATCTTGCCGATGAAAAGGGGCGCACGGCGGTGGAGGAGTTCCTCGCCAAAGACCATGAGGTCGAGGTGCCGCACAAGACGCTGATGGATTTTTACCAGGAGACAATCACGCCGCTCGCGGACAAGGAGAGCCTGACGCTCGCGCTGACGCGTCTGTGGAATGATACGGGCGTACAGGTGGACTGGTCGCGGCCAGTGGACTACGTGAAGGAACATCCACATTACTAATCGGCTGTAGATTCTATGCCGTCGGGGGACGGCGAGGGAGGAAATATGATTCGCATTGGTATTCTGGGCTATGGCAATCTCGGACGCGGCGTGGAGTACGCCGTTGAGGCAAATCCTGACATGGAGCTGGTCGCTGTCTTTACGCGGCGCGATCCCGCATCGGTGAAGCCGCGCACGCAGGTGCCGGTGGTGGCGGCCTCGAAGGCGGCGGAGTGGAAGGACAAGGTGGATGTGCTCATCCTCTGCGGGGATCTGCGACTGATCTGCCGAAGCAGACGCCGGAGTTTGCGAAGCTTTTCAATGTGGTGGATAGCTTTGATACGCATGCCAATATCCCGACGCACTATGCGGAGGTGGATGCAGCGGCAAAGGCGGCAGGGCACGTCGGCGTGATCTCGGTTGGCTGGGATCCCGGCATGTTCTCGCTCGCGCGCGTCTATGCGAATGCGGTACTTACGAACGGTGCGGACTACACGTTCTGGGGACGCGGCGTCAGCCAGGGTCACTCGGATGCGATCCGCCGTATCCCGGGGGTGAGGGATGCCAAGCAGTACACCGTGCCTGTCCCCGCGGCACTCGAGGCCGTGCGCAGCGGCTCGAATCCGACGCTCACGACGCGCGAGAAGCATACGCGTGAGTGTTATGTCGTGCTCGAGGAGGGCGCGGATGCGGCGGCGGTCGAGAAGGCGATCGTGACGATGCCGAACTACTTCTCGGACTATGATACGACGGTGCACTTCATCAGCGAGGAGGAGCTGCAGCGCGACCATGCAGGGCTTGCGCACGGCGGTTTCGTCATCCGCTCGGGCGCGACGGGGGAGAACAATGCGCATAAGCATGTGATCGAGTTCAGCCTGAAGCTCGACTCGAACCCCGAGTTCACGGCATGTGTCCTTGCTGCATACGCGCGTGCGGCATACCGCCTCGCCGCTGAGGGCGCAAAGGGCTGCAAGACGGTACTCGATATCGCGCCGTGCTATCTCACGGTGCAGACGGATGCGGAGCTGCGCAAGGCACTGCTCTGATCATACGGTTTATTTTTGACACGACAAAGCGTCCCGTGACCGACGGGACGCTTTTATACTTTCATCTGCAGCATTTTTTTGCTATGATAGATTCGGCTCGGGACCCATCGGTGTGATAGAGAGTGTGTAGCCAAGTGGTGTGAGAACTTTGAACAATGTGTCCAGCTGAGGACTGCCCTTCATGCTTTCAAGACGCGCAATCTGTGGCTGTTTCATGCCGATGAGTTCTGCAAGACCGCGCTGTGAAAGCCCTTTTTCTTCACGTGCTTCGATGAGTTTCCCAATCAGATCAGCTTCGAATTCGATGCGATTTCGTTCAGCAGTGTTTACTTTGTGTTCATCATTCATATAATCAGCAAAGGTGCGATAAGTTTCGCCATGGATTTCCACGCTCATGATTTTTGCTCCTTTCTAAAAAGTCCTTGAGGTTTAATTTAGCCCGTTGGATTTCCTTTTGCAGGTGTTTTCTGAGATTTCTTTATGAAGTGGTGAAGGAGGACAAATCGATTGTCTTTCCAATAAAAAGAAAAGATGCGGTTGCGCAGAGGGCGGAGTTCCCAGAGATCCCCCTCAATATGTTTGACGAACGGCGTTCCGAGTCTTGTGCCGTAGAGGGAGAGTGCTTTCATGTGGCGAGGATTTTTCTCGCGATTGATGCGGCTGGTCTTGTTGGTTTGTGCTTCTTTGGCAAGCGCATCGAGATGTGCTTCGATCTCTGATTGCCCGTTTCGGGCGTGATAGAAGATCAGTTCGTACATGAAAAATCCTCCATATATATGATAACAAATTCGTTATTACAAGTCAATCGATATGAGAAAGGAGGTGCGCCATGGCGATTACACCGCCGACGCCGCCGACACCGCCGACGCCGCCGAAGATCACGCTCGGCGACGCGGCGCGCGACGCGCAGTCGAATACGACGCATACGACAGGGGACGCGCAGGCGGAGCAGCAGGCGCGTGACTCTGTCGCGCAGGGGAACGGTGCGCTCTCCAAGACGACGACGGGCGCACCGCAGGACGGCAAGGCTCAGCAGGGCAAGACGGGGAATGCGGGCGCGCGTTCCGATGCGGCAAAGGGCGATCACGTCAGTACGTCTGCGTCGCGTGTTGACCACGGCACGAAGGCGGACGGACAGACGGGGGCAGATGTCGCGAACGGGCTGGATATGGCGCAGGAGAATGCGGCACTCACAGCAGCTCAGCCAGACGGGGGCTGAGCCGCCGCCAAAGTCCCTATACGGCGACGAGTGGTGTCTACTGGGCAGGGATGATCGTCCCTCGCGGCAGCGGTCGGGGCGTTTCTTTTCCGTTTCTTTCGGAAAAAGGGGATGCGCAGGCGGCAGAGCCGTCGCTCGGCGAACGCATTCTCGCTCATGAGAGTGAGCCGCAGGCACCGTCGCCGCGCGCTCATGAGGATCTCCTCGCAGCGGCAGAGCGGGCACGGCAGAGACGTACGCCGCAGGGCGAACTTCTCCCCGAGTACACGGGGCTGACGGCAGGCGAGGTGCTGGAACGACTGGCGGAGGAGGAGCACGCTGCACCTGCGGCCGCCCCTCCGCCCGTACGTGTGCCGAAGTCGCCGCGCCGTGCACCATCCGCGCGCCCTTCGGCGGCAAAGCCCAAACGCACCTGCCAGCCCCACCCAGGAACTGCGATACCGCCGCCGCCCGCGCCCGCCTCGAAGGCTGGGCAGACGGGGGATGCCCCTGCGGAGGAGAATGCGCCGCATTTTGAAGTGCGGGTATGAAAAAGCTGCACGCATTGTATTCACGCGCACGATGTACTTCACGCGGAAAAATCTATTGACAAATGAAGGCGTGAAGGAGATAATAAAGGAGTTTTCCCGAAAAGAATGTGCTGAGAAAGGAGGCGGATGACCATGAAACATGTGCTGTCCGTCTTTGTCGCGAACCAGACGGGGGTTCTGGTTCGTGTTGTCAGTATGTTCTCGCGGCGCGAGTTCAACATCGACAGTCTGGCTGTCGGCGTGACGGAGTCGCCGATTTCACGCATCACGGTGGTGATGCACGGGGATGGGAATATCGTCGAGCAGATGATCAAGCAGCTGGAGAAGATGCCCGTCGTGCGGGCTGTCCAGCGTCTGGATGAAAAAAATGCGGCGTGCCGCGGCATGACGCTCATCAAGGTGCGTGCGGGTGATGAGAATCGCCTCGATGTGCTGAAGATGGGCGAGCTGTTCCGCGCACATGTCGTCGATGTGAGTCCTCCTCGATCATCTTTGAGATCACGGGCGGTGATGACAAGGTGACGGCATTTCTGAAGGTGCTGAAACCCTACGGCATTGTCGAGGTCATCCGCACGGGGCTCATCGCGCTCGAACGAGGAGAACACACCATATATGAACACTGTGAGGAGAGGGAGTACTATGGCAAAAACTTACTATGACCAGGATGTCAACTGGAGTGCAATCGAGGGCAAGACGATTGCGATCATCGGCTATGGCAGTCAGGGTCATGCGCATGCACTGAACCTCAAGGAGAGCGGTCTCAATGTCGTCGTCGGTCTCTACGCCGGCTCGAAGTCCAAGGCGAAGGCTGAGGCACATGGCCTGAAGGTCACGTCGGTTGCCGATGCGGTGAAGCAGGCGGATGTCACGATGGTCCTCATCCCCGATGAGAAGCAGGCGGATGTCTACAAGGAAGAGATCGGCCCGAACCTCAAGAAGGGCAGTGCGCTCGCCTTTGCTCACGGCTTCAACATCCATTTCAAGCAGATCGTTCCGCCCGAGGGCGTTGATGTGTTCATGGTTGCGCCGAAGGGTCCCGGTCACCTCGTCCGCCGCACGTTCGAGGAGGGCTCGGGCGTTCCGGCTGTATTCGCTGTCGAGAAGGATGAGACGGGCAAGTGCTTCGATCTCGCGCTCGCCTATGCACGCGGGCTTGGTGCGACGCGTTCCGGCGTGCTCCAGACGACGTTCCGCGATGAGACGGAGGAGGATCTGTTCGGTGAGCAGTGCGTCCTCATGGGCGGTGTCTGCCAGCTGATGCAGACGGGCTTTGAGGTGCTCGTCGAGGCGGGCTATCCGCCCGAGATGGCATACTTCGAGTGCTTCCATGAGATGAAGCTGATCGTCGATCTCTGCTATGAGGGCGGCATGACGAAGATGCGTCAGTCCTGCTCCGATACGGCGGAGTACGGCGACTACATGGTCGGACCGCGATCATCACCGAGGAGACGAAGAAGGAGATGAAGAAGGTTCTGAAGGAGATCCAGGACGGCACGTTCGCGCGCAACTGGCTTCTCGAGAACCGCGCTGCCGGCCGTGCGAACTTCCTCGCACAGCGTCGTCTCCACAAGGAGCATCAGATCGAGCAGGTCGGTGCACAGCTGCGCAATATGATGCCGTGGTTGCGTGACAAGAAAGAGCTCAATTTCTAAACGATACACGTATTTTATGAAAAGAAGTCTTTCCGCGCGGAGAGACTTCTTTTTCAAAGGAGCGCTTTTTCCTGTCTGCTCCACGAGAATACCTCGTAAAAGCAAGTCTAAATACCCAACCCGCTTGCTTTACTAGAATTGCATGGGAGCACGGCAGGGAATGATTGCCATATCGTAATTTCAGGAGGGCTATATGGGCATGAACATGAGCGAGAAGATTCTCGCACGCCATGCGGGGCTTGACCATGTGGAGCCGGGGCAGCTGGTTGTCTGCCAGCTCGACATGGTGCTCGCAAACGATGTGACGGGTCCCCGTCCATCAAGGAGTTTGAAAAGACGGACGCCCTGTCTTTGATCGGACGAAGATCGCGCTGATTCCCGACCATTTTTCAGCCGGCGAAGGACATCAAGTCCGCCGAGCTGGCGAAGATCATGCGCGATTTTTGCGCGCAAACATGACATCCTGCACTACTACGAGCAGGGGCGCGTGGGGATTGAGCACGTTATCCTGCCTGAGCGCGGCATCGTTGGGCCGGGCATGCTCACGATCGGCGCGGACTCGCACACCTGTACCTACGGTGCGGTGAACGGGTTCTCGACGGGCGTCGGTACGACGGATCTCGCGGTCGGGATGGCAACGGGCGAGGCATGGTTCTAAAGGTGCCCGAGGCGATCAATGTACATCTGACGGGGAAGAAGCCACAGGACATCAGCGGCAAGGATGTCATCCTCACGCTCATCGGCATGATCGGCGTGGATGGTGCGCTCTACAAGAGCCTTGAGTTCACGGGCGAGGGGTGGCGTCGCTTTCGATGACCGACCGCCTGACGATTGCCAATATGGCGATCGAGGCGGGGGCGAAGAACGGCATTTTCCCGTATGACGATGTATGCAGGGCGTACGTCGAGGACGCATGACAAAAGCCGTTCGAGCCCGTGGCTGCCGATGCTGATGCACGCTATGCGCAGACGGTGGAGATCGACCTCAGCGCACTGCGTCCCTGTCGTCTCGTTCCCGCATCTGCCCGAAAAATACGAAGCGCGTCATGGATATCGCGTCGCCCATCGCCATCGATCAGGTCGTGATCGGGTCGTGCACGAACGGACGCCTTGAGGATATGGAGATTGCTGCGTCGATTCTGAAGGGGCACAAGGTACATGACGCGTGCGCTGCATCGTGATTCCGGGCTCGCCGTATGTCTATGAGGAGTCGATGAAGCGCGGCTATCTGGCAATCTTCATGGAGGCGGGGCGGCGATCTCGACGCCGACCTGCGGCCCGTGTCTCGGCGGCTATATGGGGATCCTCGCGGCGGGCGAGCGGTGCGTCTCGACGACGAACCGCAATTTCCGCGGGCGCATGGGTCATGTGGACAGCGAGGTCTATCTTGCGGGGCCGCACGTCGCGGCGGCGAGTGCAATACTGGGGCGGATTGCCGCTCCCGAGGAGGTGGCGTGATGTTCGAGGGCAAGGTCTGGCGCTACGGCGATAGCATCGACACGGATGTCATCATCCCCTGCACGCTATCTCAACACGTTCGAGCCGAAGGCGCTCGCGGCACACTGCATGGAGGATATCGACACGACGTTCGCGGGCAATGTTCAGCAGGGCGATATCATGGTCGGCGGAAAGAATTTCGGCTGCGGTTCCTCGCGTGAGCACGCGCCGGTTGCGATTGCGGCATCGGGCATTCCCTGTTGTGATCGCGGCGAGCTTTTGCGCATCTTTTACCGCAACGGCATCAATATCGGGCTGCCGCTTCTCGAGATCGGCGACGATGTGGAGAAGATCAGCGCGGGTGATCGCCTGCGTGTCGATACGGAGACGGGAACGATTGAGAATCTGACGACGGGCGATACGTTCCATGCACATCCCCTGCCGGGGTTCGTGCAGGATATTGCGCGTGCGGGCGGTCTTCTGAACTATATCAAGGAGAACGGGGATTCCGTCATGGGGTATAAGATTGCGGTTGTCCCGGGCGACGGCATCGGGCAGGAGATCACGAGTGAGGCAGTACGCGTCCTGAAGGCCGTCGATGCAAAGTTCTCGCTCGGACTTTCCTATGAGACGCGCGATGCGGGCGGCACGGCGTATGATAAATATGGTACACCGCTGCTCGAGGATACGCTCGCCGTCTGCAAGGCATCGGACGGTGTGCTCTTTGGTGCGGTCGGCGGGACGAAGTGGGACGCGGTGGAGCCTGCGCTGCGCCCCGAACGCGCCATCCTCGGCTTGCGCAAGGGGCTCGGTCTCTATGCGAATCTGCGTCCGGTCAAGGTGGCGGATGCGCTCATCGAGCACTCGCCGCTAAAGCCCGATCTCGTGCACGGTGTCGATCTCGTCATTGTGCGCGAGCTGATCGGCGGCATTTACTTCGGCGAGAAGTGCGAGCGATATGTGGACGGTGTGGAGCGCGCATGGGATATGGAGAACTACTCTGTGCTCGAGGTGGAGCGTATCGCGCGCCTTGCGTTTGAGACGGCGCGTCTCAGACGCTCCAAGGTCACGTCCGTGGACAAGGCGAACGTGTTGGTAACGTCGAGCCTCTGGCGGCGCACGGTGACGGGACTGGCAAAGGACTATGCGGATGTGAGAGCTCGATCATCTCTACGTCGATAACTGCGCCATGCAGCTTGCCGTGCGCCCGACACAGTTCGACGTCGTCGTGACGGGCAATCTCTTCGGTGATATTCTCTCCGATGAGGCGGCGGTGATCGGCGGCTCGATCGGTCTCATGCCGTCGGCGTCGATCGGGACGGGCACGAGTCTCTTTGAGCCGATTCACGGCAGTGCGCCCGACATCGCAGGACAGGGAATCGCAAACCCGCTCGGGACGATCCTCTCGGCGGCGATGCTGCTGCGCTATGCGCTCCATGAGGAGGAAGCGGCCGCCGCCATCGAGGCGGCGGTGGATGCGGCACTCGCCGATGGGATGCGGACGGCGGACATCTCACCTCGCGGATACGGGCTGCACGAAGGTCGGCACGCAGGACATGACGGATGCGGTGCTCAGCGCCTATAAGGTGCTTCCCTATCGGCATGGTGGGCTGCTTTCCCTGATTGCGATCAACGGCTCTCGTCGGGGCTTTGCCATCGTTAACAAAAATGCTGTACGAAGTGTTTTTGCTTTCGTGCACATCCATGTTATTCCACCGCCGGATGGCCTTTTTCACATAGCGCCACCAGATAAAGGCGGCGAGGATGAGGAGAATCGTGCCCGAGGTCGGGAAGAGGTAGTGCATTCCGAGGTACGTCGCGACGACACCGCCGAGCAGCGGCCCCGTAGCAGAGCCGACCTGCTGCGCGGAGAAGAGGAGTCCAAAGACGCTTCCTTTGAGCTGCGCGGGCGTATGCTGGGCGATGACGGCGTTCAGCGAGGGCTGAATCCCGGCGAGGAAGAGCCCCACGCCGAACTGCATGACGGCAAAGGGACGAGGGTGTCGGGGATGCCCTGCAGGATGAACATGCCTCCGCACACAGCATGGCGAGGAACATCGCGCTGAAGTAGCCGCGCCGTGTGCCGTAGATCCCCAGAGCGGCGCGGAGATCGCTCCCGCGATGCCGCCGAGAGAGAATACTGCGCCCGCGACAAAGACGATGTTGTCCATCGCGCCCGCGAGCACCTTTGATGTAGGTCGTCAGGACGGGCATGAGGATGTAGAGCACCACCTGCAGCGAGCGTGCTCACGATCATCATCGTGCGCAGGATGGGGATGTGCCAGAGGTGCATCGGACTGCGTTCCTCCGCCGTGAGCGGTGCGGTCTCCTTCGGCATCGGCGGCTCTTTGATGATAAAGGTGAACGCAGGAAGTTGATGAAGAGCGCCAGACCGCCGATATAGAAGCTCGTGCGCATCCCGAACAGCTCTGCGAGGACGCCGCTGAGCAGCGGCCCTCACGACACCGCCCTGCCTGAGCGTGCCCCGCATGATGCCGAGGGAGAAGCCGAGTTTTTCTGCGGCGTAGAGCGTCATGATGGCGAGATCCATCGGCCAGAGTCCTGCGGCAAATCCCTGAAAGAGACGCACGATGATGAGCTGCTCGGGGATGTGGACGAGCCCGCCGAGCAGATAGCTGATCGCGATGAGAAGGCTCGCGCGCATCTGCCATGAGACGCTTCCCTTTGCGGTCGGCGATGCGCCCCCAGATCGGTGCCATGACAGCGAGACGAGGAACGTCACCGAGAACGCAAGCCCCGACCAGAGATTCACGGAGGCATCGTCCACACCGAGCTCGGTCGTCAGATACATCGGCAGGAACGGGATGATCATCGTATAGCTTGCGGACATAAAGAGCACGTTGCATGTGAGCAGCGCGAGTACCACTTTCCAGTTCATGACAGACCCTTTCTCTGTATCGTGTTTCTATTATCATTTTACCACGTTTCATTGAAAAAGTAAGCGACGAATATAGGACTAAATACCCTTGAACGTTGATTTTCACGCGTCATTGTGCTATGATGAGAGAACGACGTGACGATATCGAAAAATCTAAACTACTGCAACACCATCTGCCGCGCGTCACTTACGGCAGATAATTTTCGAAAGTAAGGGTTGTCATGAAACACATCGTCGTAGATTTGGAAATGAATCCTGTGGGGAAGGAATACCGGGATATTCGGAGGAAACTGAACGGAGAGATCATCGAGATCGGCGCGGTGCGTCTGAATGAAGATTTTGTGCAGGAGGACGAATTTCAGTGCTATGTCTGTCCTGAGTATGGGATGGTAAAGAAGCATCACCGAGCTGACGGGCATCACGCAGGAGAAGGTCGCGGGCATCCCGCGTTCGCCGACAGCTTTTCACGCGTTCGTCGCATGGATCGGCGAGGCAGAGACGAAAGATCTACTCGTGAGTATGTCCGACATCAAGCAGCTGCGCAAGGAGTGCCGTCTAAAGCTGCCGGACTTTTGACGTCACGTGGCTCGATGCGCGCTGGGTCGACCTCCAGCAGGAGTTTGACGACCGCCTCGGCTCCACAACAGCCTCGCACTGAAGCATGCGCTCGGTGCGATGGGGCGCAAGTTCGAGGGGAGTCAGCACTCCGCGCTTGCCGACGCCGTCAATACGAGCGCCGTCTCGCGCTCATGCAGGACGACGCAAAGTTCCGCGAGACCATGCGTCCCTGTCCTCGAGATCCGTAGAGCCGAGCGACGGCCTCGGACTCGATCGGCGAGCTGTTCCCCGATCTGGAAAAATTGAAACGAAATCTGTGATGAATTGAACCGCTGTACGGAGAACTGTGCGGCGGCTTTTCATATAGATTTATCTTGCCAAAGAAGGCAATCTTTCCTAAAATAATAGAGGGAAGAAAATATGAATTTCGAATGGGATGACGAAAAGAAAAAGCTAATCGCATGAAACATGGGTTAGACTTTCGAACAGCGGCTATGGTATTTGCTCGATCCATATCGAAAAAGAAAAATATGATGAGAAGCACAGCGTCACAGAGGAACGCCATATTACCATTGGAAAAATTGGCGATGCAGTGGCGATTCTGACCGTTGTATATACGGGAGCGCGGAGATGTAATACGCATTATCTCCGCAAGACTGCAGACGAAACAGGAAAAAGGAGGCATACTATCGTGAGGATGAATATTGATCTGGCAAACGGGCTCACCAAAGAGCAGGAGGAAATGATTCGACAGGCAAAGAAATGCCTGTGATTTACGATGAGGACTGCCCTCCCTTAGTGAACAGGAGCTGCGAGAGTTTAAGCGTGCAGACCGGATACGCGGAGGCAACGAGATCCAGCAGACGGTCATACTGCGTTTTGTCTCCACAGGCACTGCACAAGGCTGAATTGTTGGGAGCAGATTCCCGTCCGTACTCAGTCGCCTATTGGAGCGTGCGCTGAACGATAAAGACATGGTGGAAGATTGCCTATAAACGGCATAGCCGCCCGATTGGGCGGCTTTTGTCATGTCGTTTGGTGGAGATGAGGAGAATCGAACTCCTGTCCGAAGATAACGTCACATGGATTTCTCCGAGCGCAGTCTGTGCTTTTGTTTTAGGGTTCGGCGTCCCCCGCAGACAGGGTGCGCTGTTCCGATCACGATGAAGTTCCCGTGAGAGTTATCGTGCGGTGGCTCTCAGGTATCCCGCGTTTGACCCTCGTCTCCATCCGTGCGGGAGGCAGACGGAAAGGGCTGGCTTAAGCCGCCAGAGCGTAGATCTTCGTTTGCTTTATGTTTAAATAAAAAGTTTCACCTACTGACGGGATGATGACCCCGGCTCGCTGTCCACATGCCATCCATCCCCGTCGAGACCATTACATCCCCGATAATGGAAGCTGTGTGCTTATCCATACTATAACAAAAAGGCGGATATGTTGTCAAATCCCTGTTTTTCTTGCATGTTCGCAATTTTTTAGTATCATGTACGAGAAGAAGCAATCGGAATTGTTGGACGGTACGCTTTTTGTTCGTCCGTTCATGGAGGTTTACGCTTGCAAAAACAGAAAAACACTGGCGTCGCGGGTGGTCTACGATGGTATCGGACTGCATTCGGGACAGCCGGTCCACATGGAACTTGCACCGGCACCACCGGGGTCGGGGATCCTGTTTCGCGCGCCGATATGCCTGACGCACCGCCTGTGGCGACGACGGCAGCACATGTGACGGCGACGATGCGTGCGACGACCATCGGCGCGGGTGCGTTGAGTTCTTTACGATTGAGCATCTGATGAGCGCCCTGCACGTGCATGGAATCGACAACTGCCGCGTGACGCTCGATGCGGAGGAGCCGCCCGTCGCCGACGGCAGTGCGTGCGTTCTTGCGCTGATCGCGCGTGCCGGGGCGTCGAGCAGGATGCTGTGCGGCAGGAGACGGTGATTGACCGCGTCTCACCGCGTGGACGACGGCAGCCACTTTGTCATGGCACCGCCGTACGACGGACTGCGCGTTTCGTTTACCTCGCTGAATGAGCATCCGCTCATCGGGGTACAGTACTATGATATCGAGGTGACGCCCGCTGCCTATGAGCGCGAGATTGCGCCGGCGCGGACGATTGCCTATGAAAAAGGAGATTGCGGCGCTGCGTGCGCATGGTCTGGGCTGGGCGGCCGTTGGAGACGGTGATCGTCTACAACGACGAGGGATGGATGAATCCGCTGAACTTCCCCAATGAGCTGGTGCGTCACAAGATTCTCGATGTGATCGGGGATATTCGTCTGGCGGGCATGGTCTCGCGGACATATCATCGCCGTCGCCTCGGGGCACGCACTGAATACCGCGCTGGCAAAAGAGATTGCAGGGGAGAGGATCAAGCATGACGCTGGATATCAATGAGATTCAAAAGATTTTGCCGCATCGTCCGCCGATGCTTCGTGGATCGGATCATCGAGCTGGAGCCGTTCTAGTCGGCAACGGGCATCAGCGTGTGACGATGAACGAGCTCGTTTTTCCTCGGCCATTTCCCGGGGCATCCGATCATGCCGGGCGTTCTTCTGCTCGAAGGAATGGCGCAGGTCGGCGGGGTGACAATGCTCTATCCGAGGAAAAATCGGCAAGATTGCACCTTTGGCGGGATGGAGAATGTGAAGTTCAAGCGCCCCGTCGTTCCCGGTGATGTGGTCGTGACGAAGGCAGAGCTGCTGCGTGTGCGCGGCGTGTTCGGCGTGCTTCATGCAGATGCGTGCGTCGGAGAGGATCTTGTCGCTTCGGCAGACTTCAAGTTTGCACTGAAAAACGGCGAAGATCTTTTGACTAGAACGTCATAATGACAGGATAAATGGACATAATTCACGATAAAATGCGAAATCCGGCGATAATGGCTGATTTTGCCATGTGAAAGTCTTGCCCTTTTGTCGGATTGTAATGGATAGTGGAATATGTCTGCCCCGATTCCTGCGGGGCTGAAGAGTTGAAACAGATGACAGGCACGAGCAGGTTCTTGCCCATATCCACGAGACGGCGGTGGTTGCACCGACGGCGCGCGCATCGCCCGCGACGTGGAGATCGGTCCCTATGCGGTCATCTCGGATCATGTCCAGATCGGCGAGGGGACGAAGATCGGCCCACACGCCGTCATTAAGGAATGGACGCAGATCGGGCGCGACTGCCAGATTTTCCAAGGCGCATCCATCGGTGAGGTGCCGCAGGATCTGAAGTTTAAGGGCGAGAAGAGCTATACGTTCATCGGCGACCGCACGACGATCCGCGAGGTGCGACCGTGCACCGTGCGACGGGCGAGGGCGAGGAGACACGCATTGGCGACGACTGCCCTGCTGATGGCGTATACCCAGTGGCGCATAACTGTGTGCTCGGCAACCGCATCATCATGAGCAACGCCGCCATGCTGGCGGGTCGCGATCGTCGAGGACGGCGTTGTGATTGGCGGCATGGCGGGCGTGCATCAGTTTGTCAAGATCGGCCGCAACGCGAGTGATCGGCGGTACGTCAAAGCTCGTGCAGGACGTTGTGCCGTTCACGATGGTGGACGGGCATCCCGCGCGCGCCGTGGGGCTGAACAGCGTCGGCATCTCGCGCAGGCATCCCGCTCGATGCGCGTCGCCGCATCAAGCAGGCCTATAGATCCTCTACCGTCGGGGCTGAATCTCACGCAGGCGATTGCCGTGATTGAGCAGGAGGTGGACTCCTGCGAGGAGATTGATCACATGCTGCGTTTCCTCCGCAATGCGGAACGCGGCATCTGCCGGGGAAACGACACGAGGACCAGTGGGGAACGCTATGCGAGAAACTGGGGCTGCTCGCGGGTGTCGGACACCTGCTCGCCGCGTGTGCACGTGCGGCACGTGCACAGGCTTTGAGGTGCATGCGGTTGCACTCTTGCCGGACTGCGACCTGAGCTGAAGGATGCGGCGAATGCCTATCGTGAGATCAGCATCGGCTCGATTGCGTCGATTTTTGGCGTATCTGCAGCAGGAAAAGATCCAAAAGGTCACGATGATCGGCAAGGTGACCAAGGAACTGCTCTTTACGGGCGCGGTTCAGCCGGATGAGATGCTGCGTGGGATGCCGATGCAGCTGCCGAATCAGAATGACGATACGATCATGATGATGTTTGTCGGTGCGCTGATGAAGGTCGGCGTCACGCCGCTCGATCAGACGGCACTCATCCGTCCGCTGATGCGGCGGCAGGCGTGCTGACGAGCCGTCAGCCAGCGATGCGGAGCGTGCGGATATGGAGTATGGGCTTCAGATGGCGCGCGAGATCGGACGTCTCGATGTGGGGCAGACGGCGGTGGTGAAAGACCGTGCGGTCAGTGGCTCTTGAGGTGATCGAGGGGACGGATGCCTGCATGCGCGCGGAGGTCAGCTTGCCGGCGGCGGCGCGGTCGTCGCAAAGGCGGCAAAGCCGCAGCAGGACAGCCGTTTCGATGTGCCTGCGGTCGGGCTCGATACGATCGAGTCCTGGTGGCGGTGAAGGCGTCTGCGCGTCGTCATTGAGGCGGGAAGACACTTTTGTGGACAAGGAGCGTGCGATTGCCCTCTGCCGAGGCGAACGGCATTACGATAGCGGCGATGTAGTGATACGTCCCTTGCAGGCACGGATGGTGTTTGCTGTTGATTCTACCGAGGAGGTCTTGCCCATTTGAAGATCATGCTTTCGGCGGGAGACCTCCGGCGATCTCCACGGGCAGCGTTGCGCGTGAACTGCGCACGCTTGACCCGTCGGTGCAGCTGATCGGCTTCGGCGGTACGGAGATGGCTGCGGCGGGAGTGACGCTCCGTCAAAACTATGCGGACTACAATGTGATGGTATTTCGGCGGTGATTTTGAATCTCCGCCGAATTTTTCGCGTTGCTTGATGATTTGACGCACTTGATGGACGAGGAGCATCCCGATGTGCTGGTCATCATCGACTATCCGGATTTTAACTGGCGGCTGGCGGCGCGGGCAAAGGAGCGGGGATTCTCGTCTTTCATATTCCTCCGTCTGCGTGGGCATGGCGTGAGCGGGCGCGCAGTCCCTGCGCGGCCCTCGCCGATGAGATCGTCGCGATTTTTCCCGCATGAGCTGCCGCCCTACGAGGCGGCGGGGGCGAACATCTCGTTCGTTGGCAATCCGCTCGTCGATACGGTGCGTGCCGAGATGCCGCCCGCAGAGGCACGGCGTCACTTCGGCATCGGTGCGGACGATGTGCCGATCCCGCTCCTTCGGGCAGTCGCCGTGAGGAGATCGAGCGGCTCTTCCTCCCATGCTGGGGCGGCAGAGCGGCTCGGCGCGGCAGACCCTGCGCGCCGTTTCTTCTTCCGTCGCGGGCGGCGTGGATGAGGAGCGTATCAGAGCGCATCTGCCGCCTCCGCGGCGGAGGTGACGCGACGCACGACGCGCGCTATGCCCTCATGGGGCCGCACGCGCGGCGATGGCAACCTCAGGGCACGGTGGTGATGGAGGCGGCGCTCGCGGACCGCCCGCCGTCGTCCTCTACCGGATGTCGGCACTCTCCTATCTCATCGGGCGTCTGCTCGTCGATGTGCCGCGTTTTTCCCTGCCGAACATCCTGCTCGGCGAGACGTTTGAGACAGAGCTGCTGCAGGGCAGTGCAGCCCGACCGCATCGCGGCGGAGATGGAGAAGATCATCGCGGACGGCGCGGATCGCCGCTATGTGACGGAACGTCTTTCGCGCGCGGCAGCACGTCATGGTGAACCCCATGCGGCACGCCGTGTGGCGGAGAAGATTCTCGCTCTTGGACGCAAGAGATATGTACCCCGTAGGAGACCTATGAAGAACTATAAAGAGACTGCTGACCCACATGCGGCCGTACGTAAAGAAATTCGCGCTGGCGGTCGTGTGCATCATCCTTGCCTCGGCGGCGAATCTCTACGTCCCGTGGATCATCATGACATGATCGACGACGTCCTCGCCGACAAGAACATGGCTCTGCTGAACGCCATCTGCATCGGCATCGTCGTCATCTTTTTCCTGCGCGGAATTTTTACTTTGGGCAGTCCTACTCGTCTCCCTACATCGGGCAGAAGGTGATCATCGATGTACGCGAGGTGATGTTCCGCAAGTTCCAGCGGATGCCGCTCGCGTACTACGACCGCCACCAGACGGGCGAGATCATGAGCTTCGTCACGAACGATGTTGCGGCGATCCAGTCGGCACTCGTCGACAACCTCATCGACCCGTGACGGAGGGCTGTATCCTCATCGGATCGCTTGCCCTCATGTTCTATCTGGATTGAAGCTCTCCCTCGCTGACGCTCATCGTCATTCCGATGGTCGGGCGAGCAATGAAGATATTCGGACGCAAGATCGAAATCGAGCACCGTGATTCAGGAGCGTCTTGCAGAGATCACGGCACTCCTGCAGGAGAGTTTTCTGCGACGCGCGTCGTAAAGTCGTTTGTCCGTGAGGACTATGAGATCGACCGCTTTGTCGCGAGCAATCAGCGCAACTTCGAAGCGGTGATGAAAAATGTCCAGCAGACGAGCATGCTCACGCCGACGGTGGAGTTCCTCGCCGCTCTTGCCGTCACGTTCATCGTCTGGTTCGGCGGCTACGAGGTCGTCAATGGTGACATCACGGCGGGCGCGTTCGTTGCGTTCCTCACCCTATGCCGTGAACCTTGCGAATCCGTCAAGCGCCTCTCACGCATCTACGGGAATCTGCAGAAGGCAATGGCTGCCGTGGACCGCGTGTTCTCCGTTGTCGATCTCACGGAGAGCATTACGGACCGTCCCGACGCTGCCGCTACCTCCCGTGAGCGGGGCGCGTGCGTTTCGAGGATGTCACGTTCTCCCACGAAGGACGCAAGGCCTCGACGGGTGACGCTCGAGGCCGCGCCCGGAGAGATGATCGCCTTTGTCGGTCCCTCAGGGCGCAGGAAAATCGACGATTGCGAATCTTATCCCGCGCTTCTATGAGCCGGACAGTGGGGCGATCACGGTGGACGGACACGACATCCGCAGTGTCAGCTCGCCTCGCTGCGCGGGCAGATTGGGCTGGTACCGCAGGGAGACAATGCTGTTCTCACGACGATTCGCGAGAACATCCGCTATGGACGCCTCGATGCGACGGATGCGGAGATCGAGGAGGCGGCGTGCGGCAAACGCACGATTTCATCACACACGCTGGAGCACGGCTACGATACGCAGATCGGGGAGCGCGGCGTCAGCATCTCGGGCGGTCAGCGCCAGCGCATTGCACATCGCGCGCGCCATCCTGAAGGATCCGCGCATCCTCATCCTCGATGAGGCGACCTCCGCACTCGATACGGAGAGCGAGAAGATCGTGCAGGCGGCGCTCGATAATCTGATGGTCGGGCGCACGAGCTTCGTCATCGCCCATCGTCTTCCACGGTGTTCCATGCCGACCGCATCTATGTGATTGATGCCGGCCGCATCGTGGAGCAGGGAACCCATGAGGAGCTCTTGGCAAAGGGCGGGCTCTATCAGCATCTCTATGACATTCAGTTTCGGGGAGAGGACGCACGCGATTTCTCTACAATTTAGCGGCAATCCTCATCGTCACCATCATCATACCGATCTTCATGCTGCGCGCCACACGGGAGCGCGGCTTTGTCGACGCGCATCAAGCAGAGCTTCGGGTTCTATCCGCAGGACACGATTGACAAGGTGGCGGGAAAGAATGCCATCTGGGTGCACGCGGCATCCGTTGGGGAGATCGTGGCGACAGAGTCCGCTCGTGCGTGAGTTCCGCAAGGTGTTTCCCGACACCCCCATCCTCGTCTCGGTCGTGACGACGGGTGGCTATGAGATGGCGCACCGCATCATCAAGGACGCGGACGCGATCATCTATTTCCCACTCGACCTGCCGTTCCCTCGCCTCGCGCGTCGTGGGACGCATCCGCCGCGGGTCTTTCTGCCCGTGGAGACGGAGCTGTGACGAACTTCCTCAAGCAGCGAAGCAGCTCGATGTGCCCGTCATGATGGTCAACGGCCGCATCAGCGACCGCAGCGTGAAGCAGTACAAATATTTGTTCGGGATGCTGCGCGAGATGATCGGGACGGTGAAATGCTTTGCGATGCAGTCGGGCATCGACGCGGACTATATCATGCGCCTCGGTAGACCGCGTGAGCTCGTCACCGTGACGGGCAATACGAAAGTTCGATCAGGCGTATACGAGTGTCAGCCCCGAAGAGCGCGCAGCATTGATCGCGAGCTCGGCCTGTCGGGTGCGAGCCGCATCATGATCGCGGGCTCGACCCACCGCGGGAGGAAGAGCTGGTGCTCAACGCCTTTGCCGCCGTGCGTGCAAAGGATCCGCACGTGCGCCTCATCATCGCGCCGCGCGAGGTGCTGCGCACGATGGAGGTGGAGCATCTCTGCCGCAAGGCCGGGTTTACGGTCAACACGCGCAAGAACCTCCAGAAAAGGGGCGGAGGGCGGCGAGGACATTGTCGATCCTCGATACGGTCGGAGTGAGCTCGGCCGCGTCTGTGGGCTCGGCGATGTGATCTACATCGGCGGCAGCCTTGTCCCGCACGGCGGGCACAATATCCTTGAGCCGGCGGCGCACGGCAAGCGATCATCGTCGGACATCAGATGTTCATTTCAAGGACATCCATGCGCTTTTCCGCAATCGCAGCGCTGTCGTGACGGTCACGAACGGCGTGGAGCTGACCGCGGAGACGCTGCGCCTCTTCGCCGACGACGCGGAGCGTGCGCGCCTTGAGCGCGAGACGCTTGCGATCATCAACGAGAACAAGGGCGCATCGAAGAAGTCGGCCAAGATCCTCGTTGACATGCTTGCTGCCTACGAGACGCGCCGCGTTCAGCGCGCACAGGAGCGCATCAGTGCACATCGCGTGCGCGCGACACAGAAGGTCTGCAAACTTCCAGACCCTATTTCATCGACCTTGTTCACGACAAAGAGGTACACGGCGTCACGCGCCGCCTCATCATGGGCGTGTCTACGTGTTCTCCTCATCTACGAACAGCTGGTCAATCTGAAGCTCGCCATGTATCGCTGGGGCTGGTTCAAAAAGAGCTGCCCCTGCTTTTGTCATCAGTCTCGGCAACGTGACGGTCGGCGGGACGGCAAGACCCCGACGGCGCAGCATCTGGCGCGTGCCATTCACGCGATGGGGTATCGCTGTCGCCATTCTCAACCGCGGCTATCGTGCCAAGTGGCGGAGCAGTCGGCATTGTCTCAGATGGACATGCACTGAAGATGGATGCGAGACGGCGGGAGACGAGGCGTTTATGCTCGCCAAGCACCTGCCGGATGTGCCCGTCCTCATCGGGCCGCACCGCTGCCGTGACGGGACGCTATGCCATCGAGCACTTCAGGGGCTAGGTGGCGATCCTCGATGATGGCTATCAGCACTAGCAGCTTGCGCGTGACATGGATATTCTCCTCGTCGATGCGGTGAATGTGTTCGGCAACGGCATTTGCTGCCGCGGTACGCTGCGTGAACCGCTCTCGCACATCAATCGTGCAGATGTCTGCCTCATGACAAAGGTCGATCAGGCGGCGCCGGGGGCGATCGAACATATCTGGGAGACGTTCCGCAGCTACAATCAGGATGGTCTGATCCTCGAAAGTATCCATCAGCCGCGCCAGTTCGGTACAGCTCTCGGCATGGTTCGAGACATCGTGCGGGCGGCGTGCCCGTGACGGAGATGGAGGGCAGAAGGTGCTTGCCGTCTCCGCCATCGGCAATCCCGCCTCGTTCGAGCAGACGCTTGCCGATCTCGGTGTGGAGATGGTGGAGAGCATGCGCTATCCCGATCATCACGACTACGGGAGCGCGATATGGCTGAGGTGCTGTACCGCGCGGAGACGCTTGGCGTCGAGGCAATCGTCATCCCGGAGAAGGATGCGGTGAAGGTGCCGTGCGATGTTGTGCGCGCAAAGTGGCGCATCCCGATGTATGTACTCTCCGTTGAGGTCACGTTCCCGAAAAGGGACGGAGGTTTTCTTCGAGACGCTCAAAAGGAGCAGCTGGCAGCAAAGCTTGGGAAGCAGAGTACGATATGATAAAGTGGTGATTTTCCAGCGGAGGATACGTGCATAGCCGCCTGTGCAGCGAGAAGTTCGTGCTTTATCACTGCTGGAAATTCAGTTATCCATTAGAGTGAGGTGATCGCATGAAGGTTCTCTGCATTATCCCTGCGCGGTAGTGCGTCGACGACTGCCGAGCCCCTGCGCGATATCGCGGGGAAGCCGATGATCGTCCGCGTCTATGAGCGGGCAACAGGGGCGCAGCGTCCACGAGGTCGTCGTGGCGACGGATGACGAACGTCATCCGTGCGGGCCGTCGAGGAGCACGGCGGCCACGCTGTCATGACGCGTGCCGACCACGCGACGGGACGGATCGCCTCGCCGAGGTCGCTGCACAGCGCCCGGACTGCGACCTCATCATCAACGTGCAGGGCGATGAGCGCTGATCGACCCCCGCCGTAATCGATGCCCTTGTCGCTCCGTTTGAGCACGACACGCGCTCGCTGATGGCGACGGCGAAAACGGAGATCACGGATGCGGCGGAGTGGAGAACTCGAACAACGTCAAGGGTTGTTGCCGACCATACGGAAACGCCTCTACTTCTCCCGTGCGCGCATTCCCCTACGCACGCAATGCGGGCGCTAAAGGTCTACTAAGCACATCGGCATCTATGCCTACCGCAGGGACTTTCTGCTCGCCTCACGCGAAGATGGCGCAGACGGGCTGGAGTGCTCGGGTCTCTGGAGCAGCTGCGTGCGCTCGAGAACGGGTACCGCATCCGGCGTCGTGGAGACGGACGCCGTCTTTATCGGCGTCGATACCGAGGAGGATCTGGCGGCGGTCAATGCAGAGTATCAGCGGCGCGGGCGATTGACCGCAGGATGAGAAGTATTTATAATATATTTTGTAGGAAACTCGGTATGCAGATGCAGCGACCGTATGGCGGTGCACACGCAGTTGAAAGGAGCTATGAACATGAACAAAGTGAAGCTGGCGAATTTTGAGATCGGCGGCAGGCAGAGCCGATCGTCCTACTCGCGGGGCCATGCGTCCTGGAGGGGCTGGAACGCTCGCTCATGATCGGACGCGGCATCAAAGAGATCACGGATCGGCTCGGCATTCCCTACGTGTTCAAGGCCTCCTTTGACAAAGGCAAATCGCTCTGCGTATCATAGCTTTCGCGGACGGGGCTCACGGACGGGTTGGAAGATGCTGGGGCAGATCAAGAAGGAGCTCGGGGTTCCCCGTTGCCGACCGATATTCATGAGTCGTGTCAGGCGGAGCCGGCGGCGAAGGTCGTGGACATCCTCCAGATCCCCGCCTTTCTCTCGCGCCAGACCGATCTGCTGCACGCGGCGGCACAGACGGGGCGGTCGTCAACGTGAAGAAGGGCGGTTCCTCGCGCCGAACGATATGCGCAACGTCGTGGACAAGATCCATGAGAGCGGCAGCGAGCGCATCCTGCTGACAGAGCGCGGGGCGAGCTTCGGCTACAACAATCTGTCGTCGATATGCGTGCGCTGCCCATCATGCGCAGCTTCGGCTACCCCTATGATCTTTTGACGGAACGCACGCGTACAGCTGCCGGGTGGTGCAGGGGACGAGCTCCTCGAGGGCAGCGTGAGTTCGTGGAGTATCTCGTGCGTGCCGCTGTTGGCGCGAGGGGTCGACGGACTCTTCCTCGAGGTGCATGACAATCCCGCCGAGGCACTGTCGGATGGGGCGAACATGGTCTCATCTGGATAAACTCGAAGAGCTGCTGAAGGACGCACTCGCCATCTATGAGGTCGTGCGCAAAAAGCTGAACTAGGAGAACACTATGCAAGAGAGTACCATCCGACAGAAGGCGGTTGAGACGCTGAAACTGGAGGCAGATGCTGTCGCGCGTCTCACGGATCGCGTTGATGATGACTTTGAGGCGGCAGCAGAGGCGATCCTTGCATGCAAGGGCGTGTCGTCGTGACAGGCATGGGAAAATCCGGTCACGTCGGACGCAAGATCGCGGCAACGCTCGCGAGTACGGGAACGCCCGCCTTCTTCATGCATCCGGCGGAGGCGTTCCACGGGGATCTCGGCATGGTGACGGCGGACGACATCGTGATCGCCATCTCGAACAGCGGTGAGTCGAACGAGGTCGTCAACATCCTGTCGATCATCCATCGCATCGGCGCGCGCATCGTCGCCATGAGCGGGCGGCGAAAAGTCCCAGCTCGGCCGCAGTGCGGACTTTTCACATTGACATCGGTGTCGAACGTGAGGCGTGTCCTGGGCTCGCACCGACCAGCCTCGACGACGGCGACGCTTTGCGATGGGGATGCACTCGCAATGGCACTCATGGCGGCACGGGACTTTCAAGAAGGAGGACTATGCGCTCTTCATCCGGGCGGTGCGCTCGGGCGCAAGCTCCTGCTCACCGTGGCGAATGTCATGCATACGGGCGATGAGAATCCCGTCGTGCCGTATCATACGACGGCAAAGGATGCACTCTTTGTCATGACGGACAAGGGCTCGGCGCGGTCTCCGTAGTGGATGCGGACGGAAGTTCATCGGGCTTGTCACGGACGGCATCATCCGCCGTGCGCTCGCAAAGGACTACACGTTCCTCGACAAGGACGTGGAGAGCATCATGTTCGCCACGCCGCTCACGATTGCACCGGACAAGATGGCGGCGACGGCGCTCTCCGTCATGGAGAAGCATCAGCCGCGTCCCGTCACGGTACTGCCCGTCATTGACGATGCGGGCGTTCCCGTGGGGATCGTTCATCTGACGGATCTATTGCGGCAGGGGGTGGTCTGATGCCGATACGCGAAGACGCGATTACGCGTGCAAAGAAGATAAAATGCGTGATTCTCGATGTGGACGGTGTGCTCGACGGACGGAGGCATCTACGTCGCACCAGACGGCAGCGAGCTATTTAAGCCGTTCTTTGCCCGTGATGGGCTTGCCATTTCCCTTGCCCGTAAGGTGGGGATCCGGCCGGCGCTCATTACGGGGCGCGCCTCCTCCATCGTCGTGAATCGTGCGAAGGAGCTCCGGATTGATCTTGTTTATCAGGGCAGCCTTGATAAGCGTGAGGCGTATGCGGACATCAAGGCAAAGACAGGGCTGTCGGATGAGGAGATCGCCTATATCGGGGACGATATTGTCGATCTGCCGATCCTGCGCCAAGTTGGTCTGCCCTGTGCCGTCGGGGATGCCGTTCCCGAGGTCAAGGAGATCGCACAGATCATTGCCGCGCAGCCCGGCGGACGCGGTGCGGTGCGCGAAATTTACGAGATCATCCTGAAGACACAGGGGCTGTGGGATCAGTTCCTTACAGCATTTCAGGATGATGGTGACGCTTCACAGTAGAAAGAGGAGGTGTGGTCATGCTCTATCGCACGCTGATGTTTATGAGCCGCGTTGCCTGCCACACGCCGCGTCCCATTCTGCTGGCACTCGGCTGGGTGCTCGGTAACCTCTACTACCTCATCATCGCCAAGATGCGGCGGCGGGCCGTCGCGCACATGATGCCCGCGCTCGGTATCGACGAGGCGGCGGCGAAGAAGCTCGTGCGTGCCTCCTTTATCAATATGGCGCGGAATTTTCTCGACATTCTTGCAATGCCCATGCTGAATGAGCGCAATTTCAGAGACTACATCGAGATCGACCATCTTGAGCGCATGCAGGAGGCACTCGCCGAGGGACATGGCGTCGTCGTCCTCACGGGCCATATCGGCTGCTGGGAATGGCTCTCGGCGGCATTTACGCTGAACGGGATGCCCGTCAGTGCGATTGCCAAGCCACAGCCGAACATCCAGTATACACGTGTGCTCGACGATCTGCGTGCAACGATTCACGTGGAGATCTTCTCGCGCGGAACGAGTGAACTGATCGCGGCGGCGCGGGCGTTGAAGACGCGGCAAACTGCTCGGCTTTCTTGCCGATCAGGACGGCGGTCGGCGGTGCCTTCATCGAGTTTCTCGGACGCACGGCATCGACTCGCTCGGACCGGCGGTCTTTTTCCCGCAAGTTCCGATCCCCGTCGTGCCCTGCATTCAGTCCTGCGGCAGCCGAATGGAAAGCATAAAGTCATTGTTGGGAGATCATGCGCTGCCCGAATACGGGCGACAGTGACCGCGATCTCCATGCGAGTTTACCGTGCAGATGACCGCCATCGTCGAGCGGATCATCCGCGAGAATCCGACGCAGTGGATCTGGTTCTCAAAAAGCGGTGGAATACGTCTCCAGAGGAGCAGAAGACAGGAAAGCATCAGTGTCGGCAGGGCAGGAGGAGAAGGTCGGATGACACGGAATAAAATCATCGGCGGCGTTCTGGCGGCCGCCTTCCTCGAGCTTGTCCTCTGGGCTGTGCTTTCCGTGCCGAAAGCCGCCCGAACAGACAGATGCGCAGCAGGGACCGCGCATCATGTCCTATGAGGACAACACGCTCCATGAGGAGCAGGATGGGCATACGGTCTGGACGCTTACCGCGCAGAATATGAGTGTGGATATCGATACGCAGGACACGACGATGAAGGGCATCGAGGGAGACCTTCTACAGCGAGGATGGGAATACACTCTCGCTGAAAAGCCGATACGGGCATATGGACAGCACAACGCGTGACGTTGTCCTCACAGGCGGCATATATGCCGAGAGCAGCAATGGGGTCACCCTGCGCGCGAACGCGCCTGCACTGGACAGCCGCGAAAAAGAGCTGGCAGCGGAGGGAGTGCCGTCCTCACACGTGATGATCTGCGCGCGAGCGGGGATCGTATTACGAGCGCGGATGAATTTGAGAAATTTGCCATCGAGGGGAATGCGCATATTCTTAAGGGGAGGGACGTAAAATGACGAAGAGGACTATTTGCCGCGGTGTACTGCTCCTGCTTGCGGCAGGCGCGGTCTGCACGGCAGGTCTGGCGGCACCGCAGAACGCAGATCCGACGAATCTCACGGCGGATCGTCTGACCTACGATACGCGAACGGGCGTCGTCACCGCCGAAGGCGGCGTACACGTGGATCAGGGAACGGGGAAAATTGAGGGTGCACGTGCCACGTACAACACAAAGACGCAGGAGGGCACCATTGAGGAATGTTCGCGCACAGCGTGAGGACATGAACCTCTCCTGTGACCGCCTCCTTGCCGCAGGGCAGGAGCATTGGCAGGCGAGCGGCAGCGTCCACATGGCAAAGGCAGGCCGCACCTTTACGGGACCTCTGGTGGACTATTATCCCGCGCAGGATGACCACATTGTCGCCTCCTCGGGCGGGACGATCACGAGCCCCGACGGCACGCTCTCAGCGGATCATCTTGAGGATGGCTGAAGCAGAGCCGCTTTACGGGGATAGGGAACGCACATGTCACGAGTCCCGCGCGTGATCTTGAGGGCGGCGGCGACCGCATGGACTACTATGGCAATGACCCAAGACCCTACGTCGAGCTGGATGGGAATGCGTGGGTATATCAGGGCAACAATACAGCGCGCAGCAATCACATGACCGTCTACCTCGCCGATGACGGCACCGCTGTGACACAGTGAGGAGCGAGAGCCATGCATCTTGAATCCCGCAGTCTCATCAGAAGTTCGGCAGCCGTACCGTGGTCGACCGCGTCTCTGTGCGCATCGACAAGGGCGAGATCGTCGGACTCCTCGGACCGAACGGTGCCGGAAAGACGACGACGTTCTACATGATCGTCGGTCTGGAGAAGCCGACGCACGGTGATGTCTATCTCTCCGACATCTGCATCACGGACTATCCCATGTATCGCCGTGCCGAACTCGGCATCAGCTACCTCACGCAGGAGCCGTCCATCTCTCGTAAGCTCACTGTCACGGAGAGAACATTGCCGCTATCTTGGAGACGACAAAGCTCTCGGCAGCGGAGCAGAAACATCAGCTGGATGCCCTGCTCGAGGAGTTCCACATCGGCACGTTCGCGACCGCCGCGGAACGGAGCTCGGGCGGCGAACGGCGGCGCGTCGAGATCGCGCGCTGCCTTGCGCTCGAACCGCAGTTTCATCCTGCTCGACGAGGCCGTTTGCGGGCGTCGACCCGCTCGCCGTTGCGGACATTCAGGAGATCATCGAGTACCTGCGCCAACGCGGCATGGGGATCCTCATCACCGACCACAACGTCCGTGAGACGCTCCACATCGTCGACCGTGTCTACCTCCTCAGCGAGGGCAAGCTCCTCCTCAGAAGGCGACAGCAAGACCATCGCCGAGGCCCCATCGCACGTAAATTCTATCTCGGCGAGAATTTTGCAGCTTGTAACGAAAATACAGCTGCTGCACACGAAAAAGCCCCGGCCCAATCAATGCGGGTCGGGGCTTTTGTACATCGCTATGCGATGCTGGCGATAGTGAGCGTCGAGCAGGGAAAGTGCGCCTGCGATGCCGATGGTGACCATGCTGCCGCGCGTGACGAGCATCATCTGTGTCTCTGTGGGGCGATCTGCCGCATGGCGCGCGTATACGTCAGCGAGCGAGGTGTCAGCAGAATAGCACATGGTGATCGTCAGCGTGTCGGTATCCCATGCCGCGATGACGGATCACGGGACATCGCCATCGGGATGAGAGGTACGTAGTCCTTGCCTGGCGGGCGCTGCCGCTGCTCTTCCTTCGGTGGTGCTGTCTTGCTTTGCAGCTTTTTAACATTTTGCCATAAGTATTCGTCCTCTTGTCTATTCATTTGTATGATACTGTCGTGTATATCATAGAAAAATCTCTCCTGCCATATGGTAATTTATGAGAGATGATGTTATAATGAAAAAAATATCTCTGAGGAACTTGCGTCGTTTGACATCTAGGGATCAGAGCCCTGTGCAGGAATTATTTTGGAGGGATTTTAAGAAATGTCAGTAGCAAAGAAAATTGTGCTGAGCGTCGGATTCCTGGTGGTTATGTTTTGCCTATGGTTTCTGCGAATCATTCAAGCAGTACGCTGAATGACAACACGGTCAGCCGTGTTCAAGTGGGCGCATGTTATCAATGTGGGCGGTCAGGTGCGAGGCGCTCTCGGCCGATCGGGCGTGAGTATGAGCTGATGCGCGATTATGGCATCGAACAGAGCAGAGCGCTCCCGTGCCCGGAGGCCTTATGTCTCAGCTTACTGCAAAGCTGAGCAAGGCTTACAGAAAAGTACGAGCAGAGCAGATTCAGGAAAGCTGGTTCCCCAATGAGTCGGATCGCTCACAGAAGCTTGCACGCATCAACAAAGCTCAAGGAGGGCGCAAGGAAGTATGCCGATGTGCGCGGCGTGCTGCAGATCTGATGGACGCGGGCGATCATGCGGGGAGCAGTGCGCTCGCACTCGAGATCAGTCCGACGTCTATGCAAGCGTATGTCGATCTCCTCGAGGAGGACAGAGGCGGACAGACGTGCGTCTCGCACGTGCGGAGATAGCGCACAGTGATGATGCTTTTCTCGGGGGTTAAGACGACGACACTGATTGCGCTCGTTATCGTTGTTGTTCTGTCGGTGATTACCCTGCATCCTGCTCCTGCGCAGCATTAAGAACTCCGTGGATACGATCGCATGATGGGGCCCGTCATATCGCAGCGGGCGATCTGCGCTCGAAGGTATGCTCGACGGTGACGATGGGTTGCCCATATCGCCCGATCAGTTCAACACGATGGTCGAGAGCATCGAAGATGATCCGTAAGATCGAGGCGACGGCGACGGATGTGGCGAGCTCGTCCGAGCTGACGGCGAATGCAAATCGATCGGCTCAGGTGACACAGAATGTGGCGCAGTCCATCACAGAGGTTGCCGAGGCGGCCGAAGCAGGTGACGATTGTTCACAAGGCCGCAGGACGATCGAAAGGGAGTTCCAGAAAGGGCCTCGAGAGGCAATCGTCAATCAGCGTCATGCACGTGAGAAGACGCGGGCGACGGCACGAAGGCTGCCGAGGCAATGCCTTCGTCAGTCGACCGTCGAGCAGATGAACTCGATCGCACAGACGGTCCAGCAGACGGGCGAGATTGTCAGCACAAGCTCGGCGAGCGCTCAGAGAGATCAGCAATATCGTCGAAATCATATCGAACATCTCCGGGTCAGACGAATCTGCTTGCGCTCAATGCGGCGATTGAGGCGGCACGTGCTCTGGTGAGACACGGACATGGGTTTGCTGTTGTCGCCGAGAGTGCGCAAACTGCTGAGGAGTCGCAGAACGCATCGCAGCAGATCTCTGAGCTTATCCGCAGTATTCAGGATGAGACTGACCAGGCGGTTGCCTCGATGGAGGAAGACGCCGTGAGACCGAGGGCAAGGAGAACGTGACGCAACGGGCAGCTTCTCTGAGATTCTGGAGATGTGGAGAGATGTCAAGAAGGCATCGCTCGCGGTCAGCGACCGTGTGCTCGAGCTGCGTGAAAATATGGGCTCAATTGTCGACGGCATGGGCGAGGTGGACAACTCCCGCCAAGGGCATCGGCAACGAGTCGCAGAACGTATCTGCGCAACGGAAGAACAGGCGGCGGCATGGAGGAGATCGCTTCCTCGAGCCGCAGCCTAGCCGATATAGCAAACGATCTGCAGACGGAGACGGACAAGTTCAAGGTGTAAAAGTCGTGTGGGAATCCGCGCTGATCTTCAGCGCGGATTTTTCATGGACGATGAAAATTCCTCCTTGACGAAATCCTGTCTCTTGTTAGAATAGTATCCGTTGATTGACAGCATTGTCAGGATGGAAGTAGCTCAGTGGTAGAGCACCACCTTGCCAAGGTGGGGTCGCGGTTCGAGCCTCGTTTTCCGCTCCATTCCGCGGAAGTAGCTCAGTGGTGAGCACCACCTTGCCAAAGGTGGGGTCGCGGTTCGACCTCGTTTTCCGCTCCATCGTTTTTATACCTGCGCACTGCGCAGGTTTTTAAAAGTGTATGACAGAGGATCTTGGGAGATCGCTGATGGAAGCAGTGTTTCCCGGACGGTATGCTCCACTTTGTTTGGGGCCTATAGCTCAGTTGGTTAGAGCAACGGCTCATAACCGGTCGGTCATAGTTCAAGTCCAAAGTGGGCCCCACCAATCGACATAGGTGCATCACAGGGAATCGCTGATACGATGAAGCCCGTCAGATTGGTTCAGATTTTTGTTCGGTCAAGAAGACGAATCGGACGCATAGCAAGAACTATGTGGAGAGTTTGTCGACAAAGACCGCGCGAAGAGATGTGCCAAGACGGCGCGTCGCGTAGTATCCATGCTTCTCTAAGTGGTGCTTTTTCTTTTCTATGTGCGAGAGGTGAACACGGCAGAGGGGCGTTCGTGGCGGCAGTGCGCGGTGCAGGGCACGTTTTTCCGCGTTGGCGGCTGTGTCCGCGATGCCGTCCGCGGTGTACCGCCGAAGGATGTGGACTATGTTGTCACGGGGCTGACGGAAGCAGAGTTCTGTGCGCACTTCCCGCGGGCGGAGAAGATCGGCAAGGGGTTCCCCGTCTATCATGTGCGCATTGGCGGCGTGCGCTCCGAGGTCGCCTTTGCACGCAGAGGCGCAAGACGGGGGCGAGGGTACCGCGGCTTTGATGTAATATGATCCGACGGTGACCATCAGAGGATCTCTATCGCCGCGATACGACGATAGAATGCGATGGCGGTGGAGCTGCCGGCGGGCACGCTGCTCGATCCCACCACGGCGGACACGGCGAATGTTGCGGCTGGGATCATCCGTGCCGTATCGCCGCATTTCTTAGAGGGATCCCGTGCGTGCCGCTTCGTGCGGCACGGCGAGGCGGCGGAGTTCAGGTACACGGTGGAGGAAGAAGACGCTGGCACTGATGCGAGCCTGTGCGGAGGGCTCGCAGCATGAACCGTCTGAGCGTCTGATGGGGGAGCTCGGCGTGCGCTGTGACCTCGCGTCCCTCCGTGTTCTTTGGCGTGCTGCGTGCGGCGATCTCCTCACAGTGACGTTCCCCGAGGTTGCGGCACTCATCGGACAGAACGCAGCCGAAGAGGTTTCATCCGAGGGCGATGCCTATGCTCATACGATGGCGATGCTCGATGCTGTCGCAGAGGTCAGACAATATCGTCGTCCTTCGCTGCGCGCGCATGATCTCGGCAGGGGCGGACACTGCAGGAGATGCTCCCGCATCACTACGGCCACGGTGACGGGAACAGAGGTGCTGGCCACATGGAATCAGCGCATGACGCTCCCGCATGAGTGGCGAAAGGCAGCGGCGTTCGTGATTCGTCCTCTGCATGCGTGCACCGCGGCTGACACATCCCGGAAGATCGTCGACCTGTTGTTTGGAATTGAATCATCGGGCTTTCATCGCCGATTTTAATATCGTGATCCGCGCCGATCACGGCGGCCTGCCGCGCTATCTGCGGGATGGAGCGGCGTATCTTCGCGGCAATGCGCGTGGTGACGGGGCGTGACGCGCCGCCCGCCTGCGCGCAGTGCGGAGATCGGTGCTGGCTGCGCACGGCGCATATCACATCCTGAAAACTCTTGTTGGAGAAGGAATAAGCGTGTTATAATACGTTTGTATGAAGATAGGGAAGCTGCATGAAGGAGGCGTATTGGTGGATAAAATCATTTCTGCCCTATCGCGGAAGACCCCCGTTATTGATGAAACGGCATTTTATCGCTTCACGGCGGCCGTGATCGGCGACGTGACCATCGGGCCGGTTCGAGTGTCTGGTTCGGTGCTGTCGTGCGTGGAGATTTTCAGCCGATTACGATTGGAAAGAATACCAACGTTCAAGAGAACGCGACGATTCATGTGATGCGTGATGCGCCTGTACGGATCGATGATGGTGTTATCATCGGGCACAACGCCGTGGTGCACACCTGCCATATCAGGTCCGAATACGCTGGTTGGCATGGGCTCGATCATCATGGGCTACTCCGAGATCGGCGAAAATGTCGTGATCGGCGCGGGGACGTTTCTCTCGCAGCATAGAAGATTCCGTCGAATTCCCTTGTGTTTGGCAATCCCGCACAGATCGTACGCGCTCTGCGCGGCGGTGAAAAGTGAAAGCGCTTCGGGCGGCGGCACTCGCTACGCCGACCTTGGAGCAGAAATATAAACGTATCATTGAGGATGAGTAATGGAACGTACATGGTTCTCATTAAGCCGGATGCTGTCGGTGCCCACCATCAGGGGGACGTACGAAGGTATACGGAGGCGGGGCTTGAGATCCGCGCGATGAAGATGGTACAGATGACGGACCGCATCGCGCATCCACTATGCAGAGCATCTCGAAAAAGCCGTTTTACGGAGAGCTTGCCGCATTCATGACCTCGGCACCGCTCGTGGCGATGGTTCTCGCAGGAGATCAATGCGATTGCGCGCGTGCGCGAAGCTGCACGGTGCGACGATCCTGCGAACGCGGCCGAACGATCCGCAAACGCTTCGCGAAAAATGGGAGCGAGAACGCCGTTCACGCATCCGACAGCCCCGAGTGCGGCGCGCGAGGTGCATATCTTCTTCAGTGAGACGGAGATTTTCTGAGACTATAATGATGTTTGCTGTGCCCGATCATACACGGTATGGTCGGGTGCGATATCGACGGAAGGAGGAACATGCGATGGTGTAACGACAAAAACCGGCGATCAGGGAATGACGAGCCTTTTTGCGGGAGAGCGCATTGCAAAGGATGATATGCGCGTGAGGTCTATGGAGCCGTGGACAGCCTCGGCTCGAGCCCTCGGCATGGCGCGTGCCTTTGCGACGAGCCCCGGGTCAGAGGCGTATCTACAATCTGCAGAGCAGCTCGGTGTGCTGATGGCGTTCGCGAGCCGCAACAAGGCTCCGCGCATCACGAAGAAATGGTTGACGGGATCAGTCGATCGCGGACATTGAAAGAGACCTGCCCGAGCTGCGAGGTTCATCATCCGGGCGACAAAGTCGAGCGCGATGCTCGATCTCGCTCGTACGACGGCACGCGCGGCGGGCGTCATGCGTGGACGCTGGCACGGCGCGGCTCGGTGGCGAGATCGATCTCGTTATCTCAGCCGTCTCTCGGATTATATCTTCATCCTCATGCTCGGCCGAGGATCGGACAAGCGAACCTGTGAGCAGCGGAATTTTGCGGTCATTGACGGGAGACGGTCTCTTCTTTCCGCGTTCCATGCGCTGCAGCTCCCGCCGAATGCGCGCGGGATTCATACGAATACAGTACGGCTTTGCCATGATGCTCGTCAAGCTCTGAAGGAGCTGTCACCGACCTGAAATCATCGCGTTCGACAAGCGCCGCTACGACGTTTCGCACGGCGCTCTATCGACTACAGGGGACGCGGGACAAGACGCGGAGGATTGATCGCGCAGATTCCGCTGCTGGAAAAGACGGCGGAGCGCTCAGCATCACTTTCTCGGAACGGACTACGGGCGCGGACGACATCATCAGGACGCTCGCCGCGCGAGGCTGTGCCGGGAGGGGCGTGGAGACGCGCGTCATTACGGGCGACCGCGATGCCCTGCAGCTCATTCGACCGCAGCTCACCGTCGCTTTTGACGAAGAAGGGTATCAGCGAGACAGAAGGCGTATGATACAGCGGCGTTCGAGGAGGGTACGGCTCCCGCCGATCACGCTGATCGATATGAAAAGGGTTGATGGGGGACGGCTCGGACAACATTCGGGCGTGCCGAGTGTGACCCGAAAGACGGCGACAAACCACTGCTCGCCTATGAGGGAGCATCGAGAACGTTCTCGACCACGCCGCAGAGGTCAGCGGGAAAAAGCTCAGCACGTCGCCGTGGGTATCGCGAACAGGCAATGCTCGCAAAGCAGCTCGCCGATCGAATGTCGTATGCGGAGCTGCACTACGATGCGAGACCTTCCGCATGCAGCAGGATCGTGCTGCGCTCGAGGCGTTCTGTCATGCCTATGAGCTGCCACGGTCTGGCGCGCTCTGTCCGGAGTAGCCCGAGGGCGACTGAACTGGCTTCCACCGCAGCGCAGCAGTCGCTCTTTGGCGCGCCTGCCTGCCGCCGATCTCACGGCAGCGGAATTTTGTGATGCCGATATGGGCTGCTGCGCACGGCGGAAAAAGGTCGCCGTCGGCGCTGTCTTTGCGGGCACGCGCCCTTTCGTGAGATGCGACACTCGCCCTCGTCATGGATGGGGGCGGCGCATCCTGCCATCGTCTCCGCATTTTGCCGCCATTTTGGCATGCTTGGCGGGCGTTCCGTCGCACTCTGGAATGCGAAAACGCTACGTACAGGCAGGACTGCGGGGGACGGCACAGGTCTCGATCTGGAGCTGGCGGACTATCTGCTGCATCCGAGGAAAGCCGACGCGATATGGAGCGCGCGGCGTTTGCGTTCTTTCCGATACGACCTCGACAGAGGGCTCTCCTCAGGGCGGTACGCTGTGCATGAGGCGCTTCTTTCTGCGCGCTGCGGCCGTCATGGAGGCGGAGCTTGCAGCGCAGGGACTGATGCGGCTCTACGCGCACGGTGGAGCTGCCGCTTGTCCATGCTCGCGGCGATGGAGCAGACGGGCGTATGCGTGAACCGTACGCGCGCTTGAGCATAGGCGCGGCAGCGTGGAAGCGCATCAGCGCACTGGCGCGTGAGATTCGCACACTCGCGGGGACGGGTTCAGCATCAGCTCCCCAAGCAGCTCAGGAGATCCTCTTTGAGCAGCTCGGGCTCGGCGACGGGAAGGTCAAAAGACCAAGACGGGCTACTCGACCAATGCGGAGACCTTGGAGGTCTGCGCGATCAACATCCATCATTGATAAAGGTGCTGACCTGCGCATGTGGACAGAAGCTGCGCTCGACCTGTCGATGGTATCGGCGCACTCATCCGCCCGCCACAGAGCGCGTCCGCTCTGACTAACCAAACCGTGACGGCGACAGGGCGGCTCTCGAGTTCGACGAACCTCCAGGACATCCCCGTGCGGACGGAGGAGGGGCGCGCCGTGCGTGCCTCTTTCGCGGGAGAGGCTATGACACTGCTCTCGGCGGACTACTGCAGAATCGAGCTGCGCATCCTCGCCCACATGTCGGGCGATGCGACGCTGATCGGTGCGTTCCGTCAGGGCAGGACATCCATGCGCGCACGCGGCGGGTGTTCGGCGTGCCGCTGGACTGTGTGACGCCGAAGCGCGCCGTGCCAAAACGGTAATTTCGGCATTGTCTACGGGCTCAGCGACTTGGGCGGCGCGTGATCTGGCATACGGACGCAGGGAGGCCGGCGGCTACATCGACCGCTATTTTGAACGCTATCACGGTGTCGCACCTTCCTCGACAAAATTGGCGGATGCGCATGAAAAGCGACTATGTGACGACTCACTACGGACGTCGGCGCGCGCTCCCTGCGCTCGCGAGCCGCAACTATGCAGCGTTCGCTTCGCGGAGCTGTGGCGATGAATACGCCACGATCCAGGGACGGCGGCCGACCTCATCAAGATCGCGATGGTGCGTGCCTATGACGCGCACTGCAGGCGGCGGGCGTGAAAACCCACATCCTGCTGCGGGTGCACGATGAGCTTGTCCTAGAGTCACAGCAGAGGAGATGGAACGGTCACGGGCTCCTGCGCACGGCGATGAGCGGGGCGGCGGGCTGGCTGTGCCGCTTGCCGTCGATGTGCATAGTGGGGAAAGAACTGGGCGGAGGCAAAAGTAACACGTGAGGATCATCGGACTGACGGGCGGCATCGCCTGCGGAAAAATCACGGTCAGCAAGGTGCTGAAGGACTGCGGCGCATGTGTGGATGCGGATGCGATTGCCCATGAACTCTCTCGGCCGTCGCCCATCTTTCGACCTATGTGGAGCTCTTTGGGCCAGGATCGTCGACCCCGAGGGGACGCTCGACCGCGCGGAGATCGCACAGCGTGTCTTTTCTGACCGGTGCTGCGTGACAAGATGAACGCCCGCGTGCCGATCATCCGCGCGGCCTGAAGGATCGTCTGGATGCTGCCCATGACGGCACGGCGGTGGTGGTGCTCGATACTGTCTCTTCAGGCGGGCTGGATGCCCTCACGAACGATGCGTGGTGGTTTCTCTCCCGCCCGAGGAGCATGGCGCGCCTCTGCGCGCGATCGCCAGTGGACGAGGCCGAGGCGCGTTGCGCGTATCGCTGCGCAGATGCCGCTCGCCGAGAAATGCATGCAGGCGGATGTGGTAATCGATAACAGTGGGACAAGGGAAGAGACGAAAGAGCGATGTGGAAAAACTATGGAGACGTACCTCGGGCGTGCGTAATCTGCGGCTTCGGCTGTGGCTGCTGCTGCGCCTTTGTTGTCGCAGCGGTAATCGCCTTTGCCCTCGTCGGCGGCTGGACGATTGTCGAGCGGACGTGGCTCTACCCTATGACTACCGCAGCTACATCGAGACGAGTGCCGCGCAGCAACTGCTGGATCCATTCCTCGTTGCGGCTGTCATCAAGCACGAGCAGGGTTTCGGCCGACGGCGCGCTCGGATGGCGGTGCGGTCGGGCTGATGCAGCTCATGCCGCAGAACCGCCGCATGGATCGCGGGACAGCTCGAGGAACCGTTCACGGAGGACTACCTCTACGATCCGCTAACATCCGCTACGGGGTCTGGTATCTTGCCAAACTGGAGCGCGTGTTCGGCGGCAACGACATCCTCGCGCTCGCGGCGTACAATGCGGGACGCGGCAATGTGCGCGACTGGATGGGCGCAGTCGTGGACCGATCGAGTTCGACGAAATCGACGCGATTCCCTACTGAGACGCGGCTCTACGTGCGTCGCGTGCTCGAGACGAGGAACAGTACAGAAGGCTGTACGACGAATGAAGACCCATCGAATCCTTTCATGTGCGGCAGATGCTGCTGCGCCGCTGGGCTCGCCCTCGCCGAGGCGGGCTCTTTGCGTGCCTGCGTCGTCATGTCGGGGTATGCGGCGATACGTGGGAGAGTTGTCGTCGGAACGCAGACGGTCATGGATGATGCTCTCATCGGCGCATCGCGGCGCAGGTGGCGAACTATCGCTCGCAGTGCTCATCCAGCAGAATCTCGTGCCTTTGCCCGGCTGTTGCGCCGCTCTGGGGAGCAGATCGTCCGCGATGCTGCCGCGGGCGTGCCGTCCTCTACCTACGCTGCTGCAGGCGGACTACGCTGCGGACGCGTTATCATATCTCGCCCGGTGCATTCAGCGCGGAGCTATTTGCGCGAAACGGTACGGCGTCCGTATCGAGCATGCCGTACGCACATCATCAGCTGCCTGCCGCGTCGTCTGCGAGGATCCGCGCTCAGCGTGTGCTCTAGCGCAGACGGACACCGCCCGCCGTGCCTGCCGCCGCACCAGCCAGGCGACACCATCCGCCGCACCGGCGCGCGCGGCGAAAGAATGCCAGGCGAAGGAGCTCCCCTGCCAATGTCATCATGGGGCGCGGCGTCTCGGGGGCGAGGTACGCAGCTGGGCGTGATCGAGGATGAGGTCAAGAACGTCGTCCTCGAGGGCGGTCTTTGACCCGCAGGCGAACCAGCTGAAGTCCGGTGCCTATATCCTCACTATCAAATTTGCCGATGCGACGAACGGCATCGCTGCGAAGTTTTCTCGCGCGCGGCAAGACGACACAGGAGGAGATCGACGCCGGGTCGAACGCATCGTCAAGGCGATCGGCAAGGGCGGTGCAGTGCGCATCAAGGGAAAATCAGATACGATAAAATTCATCAGCGACTATGTGCTCTTCATCGACAGCATGGAGCGCGGCGATCCCGCAGCGCGAGGATACGGCGGAGGAAAAAGCGCGTCGAGCTGCGCGCACATGCGAAAATGAGCGCGCTCGATGCCTCGTCCGCCCAGGTGCTCGTTGAGACGGCGGCACGCTGGGGGATGGCTGACGGTCGCCATCACCGACCACGGCGTCGTGCAGGCATTCCCCGAGGCGATGAATACGGCACGTGCCCTTGCGAAAAAGGGCATCGACATCAAGATCATCTACGGCATGGAGGGCTATCTCGTCGACGGCGAGGACGACGCCCGTGCTTTCACATCATCTTTTGGCCAAGAACAAGACGGGCTCTATAACCTCTACGCTCGTCTCGCTCTCGCATCCGCTGCTCCGCGGGACGAAAAAGCGCGCCCGTCCGCGTGTGCCGTGCTCCTGAAACGGTACCGCGAGGATCATCGTCGGCTCTGCCTGTGGGGCAGGCGAGCTGATCCGCGGCATCGTCGCCGGGCGTCGATGCGGGCTGGAGGAGATGGCGAAGTTCTGCTGACCCTCGAGATCCAGCCCATTCTGGCATGACTTTTGAAATTTGACGACCGCTTTCCCCATGCGGACGGATGGATCTCAGGAATCAACCGCAAGGTGGACGAGCTGGCGCGCAGACTCGGCAAGCCGCTGATCGCGACCTGCGATGTGCATTTTTCTCAATCGAGGATGCCGTCCTACCGTGCCGTGATCAAAAGGCGAACGGCTACCGTGACGCCGAGCGTCATCCGCCGCTCTATCTGCGACGACGGAGGAGTGCTCGCGGAGTTCGACTATCTCGGTGCGGAACGCGCCTACAGAGTGCGTCGTGACGAATCCGCGCGCATCGCGGAGGGACGGGCGCTTTCGGGTCCCCGATAGGCTCTATCGCCGATGGTGCGGGCGCGGATCGCGAGATTCAGGAGATGTCCTACGCACGCGCGCGAAAACTCTAGGCGAGAATCTGCAGAATCGTCTCCGATCGCCTCGAGCTCGAGCTGAAGCCGATCACTGCGGCATGGTTGCTGCGCTCTACATCATCGCCCAGCGTCTCGTGAAAAAATCCAACGACGACGGCTATCTCGTCGGCTCGCGCGGATCGGTCGGCTCCTCCTTTGTCGCGACGATGATCAGCGCGCACCGAGTCACCCGCTGCCGCCGCACTATCGCTGCCCGCACTGTCAGTACAATCGGTTCATCGACGACGGCTCGGTCAGGGCGGATTTGATCTGCCGTCGAGGACTGTCCGTCTGCGGCACGCCGCTCATCAGGACGGGCATAACATCCGTTCGCCGTATTCCTCGGCTGACGGAGACAGGTGCCTGATGATGATCCTGAACTTTTCGGGCGACTATCGGCCCGTCGCACACAGTAGCACGGAATCCTCTTCGGCAAGATGAATGTGTTCCCGTGCGGGCACGATCGCAGGCCTGCAGGACAAGAATGCCTACAGCTACGCCATGCACTACTACGAGGATCAGGGCGAGGCGAAGGGCGCCCCATCGAGCACATGATGCGCGGCTGCGGGGGTCAAGGCGACGACAGGGGCAGCATGCGGGCGGTATCATGGTCGTGCCGCGCGGCATGGATGTGCATTACTTCGCGCCCATCAGCGCCCCGCGAACAATATGGAGTCGGATACACTCACGACCCATTTCGATTACCATTCCATCAGTGAGCGTCTCGTCAAGCTCGTATTCTCGGACACGATGATCGACGGTCATTAAGATGCTCGGAGCTGACGCACCGCGACCGAGACCATCCATAGCAATACGTAACCC